>Ga0129310_1000958_pt1 | contig 28872 bp, 25 predicted proteins | sample Go1ome_2_FD_94433 | JGI IMG/M metagenome (GOLD analysis project Ga0129310, IMG submission 94433) | Western lowland gorrila individual fecal microbial communities from Wisconsin, USA - Go1022A metagenome | ecosystem: Host-associated > Mammals > Digestive system > Large intestine > Fecal | place... | reverse complement strand
CCTCGCAAACCATTGATTTTATTGACTTTATTATACCAAATAAGAGCATTATCATCCATAACTATATTCAGTTGTCAAAGTACATTTGGGTGTTAATCAGATACTTTTGACACCCACATCATAGTATGCCATCTATGACAATTAGCAAAAGAGGCATCAAGTTCAATAAGGCTTGTGTTAAGAAGCTGGATGAGGCTGAATGGATTGAAATGTTTTATCATCCTTTATTAAATTCAATTATTGTCAGGGCTTCTGAACAGGAATCCGTTAATTCATTTAAATGGAAAAAAGAAAATGGTGCTGCTTTAAATAATATTGAAACAAAAGCATTTTCTTCTGTTGTCTATAAGAATATGGACTGGTATAAAGAATATTCCTTCAAGTTTCGAGGAATTTTGAAAGAAAGAGGTGGAGCAAAGCTACTTTGTTTTTCTTTGGATGAACCTCAAATTCTTGTTGGTAATAGAAGTAAAATCAAGGCTTCTGATAATACAAGTGTTCATTATATTGATTATACAAATGACACTGTAACTGAGGCTGTGAATGACAACTTGGTTGCTTTTCCATCTGAATGGAAGGGTAAACATATAGGTAAGAATATAATCATGCGGAATAATCGTGAGGCAGTTCTGACTAATCTGTCAGAGGATGATATCAAAGAAGAGGGGACACCTGTAAATGATTCTGTTGCTTCACTGCTACCGGATCGTCAGGAACTTGTTAAAGAATTAAATGAGCTGCTTCAAACAATGTAAATCGAAATGGAGAATGGCAAATGGAGAATAGTACTGCTGTGAAATTGGAAAACAATTCAAATATGTCCGAAAAGGAATTTATGCTGATTCAAGCATTGGTAAAAGAACAACTCGAAAGGGGAGAACAATTAGAGTACGAGAAGTTTGATGGGTACGAGCTTCCTCCAAGTACACAGTTCTCCATGCTTAAGAAGCCAACAGTAACTATTAAGTATGGGAAAATTCGTTTTAATATGGCAGCTATAAAGCTGTTCAGCGGTATAAAGTACATTTTACCTATGATTCATAAGGATAAGAAACGATTGGCTGTTGTTCCGTGTAAGGAAGAAGAGAACTCTTCGGTTGAATGGGCCAGAAGGCGTAAGAAAGATGACGCATGGGTGAACAAAGAGATTTCAACAGTAGATTTTGTAAATAAGATATTTGAAAGAATGGGCTGGCGTCGAGATTGCAGGTACAAGATTATTGGTAGGATTGCAAACTCGGACAAAGGCCTGATTTTGCTGTTCGATTTAGAAGAAGCTATCTGCTTTGAACCAACCAAGAAAGAAGTTGTCAATCCGGTTACGGGTAAGAAAACAGTGGTCAATAATAAGATCTATCCAAAGAAGTACGAAGGAAAGATTGGAATGGACTACAATGATTATGTTTCAGGGGATATGAACAGCAAGTTTGAGAATTTAGGTGAGTACAGTGAAGGCTCGCCGGTTGGTGATGCTTCTGTAAATGTCTCAGATGATTCAGCTGTCGGTATGTCTTCTTATATTAGTTCTGATAGCTCGCCGGTTGATAACACATATAATCATTTAGATAATGGTTTGTATATTACAGCGGTAGAAAACAATAAAATAACTGATAAACAAGGATTGTTGTGTTCAGATTCGCGGCAATCTTCTGGTTTAGATGCAGGTAATACGCCCTCTGAGTGATTTTAAGGGCTGATAGTGCCTCTATATAAGGTAGGTGTATGAATGAGTACAGTTAAACTTAAACCTGGTATAAGCCTTTGTTTCAAAGAAGGCTGCATTAGTGTTGGAAAAGATGTGATTCGTGCTTTAGGAGAACCTAGATATATCAGCATTTTAAAAAATGATGAAAAGAAAACGCTGCTAATTATCCCTTGTGGAGAAAATGATCCGCTTTCTTTTAAAGTGCCTGAAGACCTGCTGGTAAATACAAATAAAAAGTTTAGGATATATAGCTTTAAGTTCGTAGAGGATTTAAGGGTAATTTATGGCTATCCAAATATAAAACTCATTCGTCTGAGTGGGGTGTATGATAGCTCTATGAGGGGCGTGATATTTGAATTGGGGACGAGTAAAGATTAAATTTATATTATTGATACAATGACAAGTTTGTTTTTTTAAAGTATAATAATATGAAGACATTGACGCTATTGGTATATTATAATATAATGCAACCAAAAGGATACAATGCGTGTGGCTATTTGAATGATATAAATTGTTTAATACATGTGCATATTATTATAATTGTGTTAATTGATTCTCATATATAGGGAAATAAAGGAATACTTTGATGGATACAAAGAAAATCAAACCTGAATCACAGAAAATAGAATATAAATCGTCATGGCAGGATGATTATTATGAATGGATTTGTGGCTATGCAAATGCAAAGGGTGGAAGTCTTTATATTGGTATTAATGATGATGGTTATGTTGTAGGAGTGAAAGATACTCGTTTTCTTTTGGATTATCTTCCAAATAAAGTTGTTGAAAAAATGGGAATAGTCATAGGGGTTGAGCATGAAGCTACATATAATCGTGGTGAAAATATAAAGTATAATATTGTTCCTAATGATATTGCTGAAAAGGCTGAAAATTTGTATATTAGGGGAATACTTACAAAAAAGGCATTAACCGATATTGATTTAGATCCAGAAAATACTAAAGAAATTAGTCCTGAAGTTCAAATATTATTTGATGCTGCTCCAGGATTAGTTAAGCAACTAAGAAAAGATGCTAAATATCGATCAAAGATTATCGATAGTATGAATAGATGGGAAAAAGATAAACTCATCAATATCGGAGAAGATGGCGCTTTAGAGTATGTTTGTATTACGGTAAAGGCTTATCCATATGGAATTAATTATAATGGTTTTTATTTTACTCGTTCGGGTGGTACTACGCGGAAATTAAATGGTGTACCATTAACAACATTTCTTTTAGAACGAGCTGGTAAACATTGGGATGGTATGCCTATACCAAATGTTTCAGTTGCTGATTTAGATTCTTTCGCGATTGATGCTTATAGGAAAAAAGCCGTTAAAAGACATTCTAAAAATGATTTAAATGTTTCTGATGAACAAATTATTTCTGATTTAAAACTTTTAGATAAAAATTCGGAAAAAAACAATGATTTAATGAGAGCAGCTATCTTATTATTTCATCCTGATCCTGAAGAATTTGTCACAGGAGCATATGTTAAAATTGCTTATTTTGCACCTGAAGGAGCATATGGAGCTAATAAAAGTGATGATATTATTTATCATGATGAAATACATGGTCCGTTGATGCTACAAGCGGATAAAGTAGTTGATATTGTTTTTTCAAAGTATTTAAAGGCCTTGACGAGTTATGAAGGCCTTCAAAGAATTGATACATATATGACATCTAAAGAGGCATTTCGAGAGATTATTCTTAATTCCATAAATCATAAGATATATGAAAGTGGGAATCCTATTCAGATTTCTGTTTATGAAGATAGAATTATTGTATTTAATCAAGGAAAGTGGCCAGAAGATATAGAACTAGAAGATATATATACAAAAAAGCATTCTTCATATCCACATAATCCTAATATAACTAGAGCCTTTTTTGAATCAGGTGAAATTGAAGCATATGGTAGTGGATTTGGTAAAATCAAAATTGAATGTGATAAATACAATGCACCATATCCGGAATTAACAATTACACCTAATGGTGTTACTGTTGAGATTAAAGCTTGTGATTTATATATGAAGCTTCTAAAATATGGTCGTTATTGGAAAACATATCCGGAAGCTGATTATGAGGAAAGAGGAGTTTTAGTTGATCATGAAGGAGATAGAATAGTTACCTCAGAAGGTATAGGTATTGCTTTTGTGCAAAAACATGAAGCCAATCCAGCAGATGCTAAAACTTTAAAAAGTTTAGATCATATGTCAGAAATCCTTTCCAAAAAATTAAATAAAACAGAAAAAGAAAACATTCAACCTATATATCAATATCTTGTTGAACATGATACGATAGATGCTGCAAAAGCAATGGAGTTGACAGGAAAATCTTCATCTACTGTAAATAGATATTTTCAAAAACTGATAGATTTAGGAGTTATTGTTTCTGAAGGGGGCTCTAAAAATACAATTTATCGTCGAGTATAGATGAGAATAATCTTATTAAAATGGGAAGAAAATGGGATATATTTCTGAACATGAGAAGAATGTGGGAAGAATATGGGAAGAATCTAACTGAAATGGGAAGAATAATAAGGATTCTTCCCATCTGAAAACTGTAAATAGAATATTAAAGTAATACGATATATAAAGGTTATAATCATAGACGGATACAATTATGAATTACTTTTTAGAAACATTAAAAGAATCTACAAAAAGAATAACTTGTGATTTTGATGCGACAAAACAAATTTGGCATAATGCTAGTGTTGGGATGCTTAGAGAAAAGGTTATTCGAGATATATTAAAGCCATATTTGCCAGATTGTTATGGTATTTCAGGTGGATTATGCTACGATTCTGAAAATAATAGGAGTAGGCAATTAGATTTGATTTTATATGACAAATTGTTTTCATATCGACTTCCATTTGAAGATAATTTTATGGTGTTTCCGTGTGAATCTGTCTTTGGAAATATTGAAGTAAAAACTGAATTGAATAAAGAGACCATTCAAGAATCAATAGATAATATTTATTCGTTAAAAAGCTTAATTCGTAAAGATGCAACAGAATTTGATGTTACTCCACATTTAGAGTTAAGAGTTAATAATATGAATTTAGGTAGTAAGAAGAATGATTATTTTGGTGCAGTTTTTGCATATCGTTCCTCAAATGTTGAAACAATACTAAAAAATATAAATGAATGTGATAAATCTAAAAATTCATTAATGTTGCCTGATTTGTTTGTGTTATTGGATAAGCAAACAATAATATATAAGGCAGACTTGAAGACTAAGGCTATACAATTATTAGGAGACACAAAAGGATATGTTTCCATATTTACTGGCGAAGATACAATTGCGTATTTTATTATTACAGTTTTAACTGTATTATATAATTCCAATCTAAAATCAATAAATCCTGGAAATATATTTTGTTCGGATATAATACAAAGTGATAATATATTTGCTGATTGGGCAAATTATGTTTCATTATAATAGTTATTAAATATTCTTCATAAACTATATTTTGATCATATTTCATTATTTAAGGGAGAGCTTTATAAAATGGATAATAACTGGTCGGGATTACATCATATAGTATTAGGACAGATTGCTGAGTGTTATGCTAAAATACAGTTCCTTCAAAGAGGCTTTGAGGTATATTCTACAGAAGCTGATAATGTAGGTGTAGATTTTGTCGCAATAGACAAGAAGAAAAATGTATTTAAGATACAAGTTAAGGCTTGTAGAAATGATAATTATCAGTTTGTCAAAGAAAAAAACTTTTATAAAGATGAAAACTACTATGTGTTTTATATAAGATTTGTTGATGATGAAGATCCGGATATGTATCTTATACCGACAGCTGCGTGGGAAGTGAGTAATAAGGCATTTGTTTATCATCCATATAACGATGGCCAAAAGTCAGAAGCAGAATACGGAATTAATTATTCCAATAATAATAAAAATCTATTTGAAAGATACTCAGTGAATAATACATTTAATGATTTATTATGTGATAAAAGTACATAATCTTATCGAATGTTATGTAAACTAAATATGCAATGGTAAGCCTATCCATGGTATTTGAAAAAAATACCGTGGGTAGGCTTTTTTGTCTTTGCGTTCCACTAACCGGAAATGTGCTTGGTTCTAATGGTTCAGTTATCCCGCTATTCAAGAAGCAGATGGGATGAAACATGACAGAACAGTTTAAAAAGAAGATTACTTCAGAGCACAAAATGCTTGATCTGCATCTTCGCGAAACATTTCAATACAAAGATTTGATATTTCTGTTTGTAAAAAGAGATTTTACCAGCAGATATAAACAGACTATTTTGGGACCGCTCTGGGCAGTAATCCAGCCTCTTTTGTCCACAATCGTGTTTGTGATAGTCTTTGGCAAGTTGGCCAATCTAACGACGGCGGATGTTGCGGGGGATTTTTGCTTGCCACAGTTTTTGTTTTACATGTCAGGAAATATTTGCTGGATATATTTTTCGACAACATTTGAAACAACCACAAAAGTGTTCATTGATAACAGCTCAGTGATGGGAAAGGTTTATTTTCCAAGGCTGGTTTCGCCGATTTCGGTGACTATTTCAAAGCTTATTCCCTTCGTGATTCAGCTGGGAATGTTCGTGGCACTCTGGTTGTTTTATCTGGTGAAGGGTGGAACGAGCATCATTATTACACCATGGCTTTTATTGGTACCACTGCTAATCCTGCAGATGATGCTGCTGTCAATGGGACTTGGACTTATTATCTCAGCATTCACGACCAGATACAGGGATCTTCTCATGCTGGTTACCTTTGGCCTGGAGATCCTTAGGTATTTTTGCCCGATCGCATACGGACTTCAGCTTGTGCCCCAATCATTTCGGGGCATATATGTGTTAAATCCTCTGACACCAATTCTTACAACATTCCGCCTGGCTTTTTTCGGATTTGGATATTTCAATCTGTTTGAGTACCTGATCAGCTGGGTGGTTACGGGTGTAATTCTGTTTGTAGGGCTACTTTGCTTTAACAAGACGGAGCGTAATTTCATGGATATCATTTAAGGAGATGGCAAAATGGTTATAATGAAGGTTGAAAACCTGTCAAAAGTATATATGCTCGGACAGATTGCACAGACTACGTTGAGGGACGCTTTTCAGCGCCTCGGTGCTAAGGCGCAGGGGAAAAAAGATCCGACACGTCCGATAGGACAGGACTTTGTTCACGGGGAATTATTTACGGCGCTTGATGACGTGTCTTTTACGATTAATAAAGGAGAACGTATCGGTATCATCGGTCATAACGGTGCAGGAAAGTCCACATTGATCAAACTGATATCGCAGGTCACAGCACCTACTGACGGAATGATCGGATTAAACGGCCGTGTGGCTTCTATGCTCGAGGTGGGTACCGGCTTTCATCTGGAACTGACCGGGCGTGAGAACATCTACATGAACGGTGCCATTCTGGGCATGCGAAAAAGCGAGATCGATGAAAAAATAGAAGATATAATCGAGTTTTCCGAGTGTCGAAAATTCATCGACACACCTGTTAAAAGGTATTCTTCAGGTATGTTTGTAAAGCTGGGTTTTGCTGTGGCTGCTCATTTAGACTCGGAAATAGTCATCATGGATGAGGTGCTGGCTGTAGGTGATATGGCGTTCCAAAAGAAATGCTTGGATAAGATGAATGAACTTTCTAGGGATAAAGGAAAGACCATTCTTTATGTGAGTCACAATATGGGTACTATCAGAAGGCTCTGCAATCGCGTGATTGTTCTAGAAAAAGGACACCTTATTTATGACGGTGAGGTGGAAGCTGGTATTGAGTGTTATATGGGAAGCACCAGAAAACTTGAACTGGTAAACACGTATGAGGATGAGAATCGTCATTCCGGTGACGGACAGATATGGATTAATCAAAGCTGCTTTTTGGATAAGACAGGGTTTCCGATTTTTTACAAAGGTGAAAACATCCGGATTGGTGTGGATTTTAAGGCGGAAAAAGCATTTGATGATCTGGCATTTCGATGGGTTATCTATTCTTCCGCAGATGTTAGCGTGGGAATGGCAACGACAAAGTCAGATATCCGGGTGGAGCAGGGCGATAACCATATAAATACTGAGTTGAACATAGACTGGCTTTCGCCTGGAAAATACATTGTGTATCTTGCTGCATATAGTGTGGATGTATATGGTAATGCCGCAATCCATGACATGGTTACGGATGCCTTTGTTTTTGAAAAGGTATTAATGGTGGACGAGAATAATCGTATGGACTGGCATCATAATGAGTGGGGATACGTAATGTTTCCTGAAATAAAGCATATGACGAAAGAATAATAAATATTGTCTTAAAAATAATACAACATGAACACTGATATTATAGGTGGTAAAAAAGAAAGAAGCTCGAGGAGATACACTCCTCGAGCTCTTTTTTTAAATCTTGTAATATTCTTTATACCATTTAGCGAAAGCACCAAGTCCTGTCTTTAGATCAGTTGTAGGCTTAAAACCAAAGTCTTGAGGGAGAACTTCTGCATTTATCAGCTCGTCCTGAAGAGTCTTCATAAAATCATGCTGCTCTATCGAAGTGCCGCCTCCTAGGTTGTAGAGTGCATATGGTGCAGCAGGAAGTCCATTCCTTTAACAGGTGCATTATAAGTGCGGCTCCAACGAATCCGGCTCCTCCTGTTATAAGAATAGTTTTGTTACTTAAATCGATGTTAACTTTGTTCTGTGTCATTTTATTATCTCCCCGAAGTTACAAAAAACGAATAATAATATATCATATTTGAAGAAAATCTTCTAGAGTGTTATAGTAAGCGATATGAAGATTAATAGTGTTATAGCAGGTGGTAAGAAGACTAATATGAAAAAATATGTATTGATGATATTGGTAGCATGTTTGCTGTCATTATCAATCTGTGTTGGGAATAAAGAGCGGGTTTATGCAATGAGTTCTGTGTCTGAGATGGGCGTAGAAGGTGGTGAATCTGATTCGGGAGATTCTGGTGAATCATCTGGTTCGAGTAGTGCGTCCACCTCTGGATATTCAGAAGAGCAGATAGCTGCGGCTAAGGCCTGGCTTTCGGCTCATGGATATGCTCCAACTCGTGCAGGAGCTGCTGCTGCTTATCAGGATTACCTTGATGGCAAGTTTGATGATGATCCAGATGTACAGAAGTATAAAGGACAGACTGGTTTAACCTCCCAGACAACTTCTCAGGAAACATCTCAGGAAGCTGGAACGTCATCATCAGATGTTGATGCGGCATCAGAAAAGTCTTCAGATGAAACAGGTTTTTCAACTATGGATTCTTCATCAGAAGATTCAGAAGTGGCTATCGATGCTCTTCCAAGTATCTTAGAAGATAGTGAGGACGGTTCTGTTGATGCTGAGACTCCTGAATCTGCTGGAAATGGTTTAACGATTAATGATGATCTTAAACTGCCAGAGCGAGATGATTCCGTATATGTTTTCTATGATGACGGTGAGCCTGAACAGGTTGTGCGTGAAAGTAGCTTTGTCATATATATAATCTTTTCAGTTGTGATCGTAATGGTCATCGTATCACTTGTTATGCTTATTAAAGCGAGAAAGAAAAACGATAAAGAAAAACGAGAACACTGAGGCTTAACAGGCTGCACCTGCCAGCCTCTTTACTGCTTCCTCAATCCTATCCAGTGGGATGGAGGAGTAGTTGATCATGAAGCTTTGTTTAGCGATAGCCTGGATATGGATATCCGTTTCAAGGCAGGCCTCGATAAACTCCGTGTCGGTTTTTCCAAGATCTATATGTAATATAAAATGTAATCCAGACTGTTCCTCGCTTATTTCTGAAAAGCGGGCAATGGGACTGGATTTTATTGTCTTTAGTAGCAGATCTCGCTTCTTTCGGGAAGCTGTTCTCATTCGGTTGATATGCTTCTCATAGTAGCCTTTACTTATAAAGCGGGCCAGTGTCAGTTGCTCAAATGTTGAAACAGGGCAGGAGTAGAAGGACAGCTTCTCATGATAAAGGTCTCTGAGATGATCTGGCAGAACCATATAGCTGATACGTATTGTGGATGCAAGGCTCTTGGTAAATGTATTCATGTAGATTACCTTTTCATTCCTATCAATACTTGTAAGTGATGGAATAGGTCTTCCACTGAAACGAAACTCGCTGTCGTAGTCATCCTCGATTATATATTTATCTTTATCAGAAGTATTAGCCCAGCCGAGCAGCTCGTTGCGTCGACTGACAGGCATAGTGATTCCAGTTGGGAAGTGATGAGATGGGGTAGTGTGAATTACATTTACCTCTTCGTTGATAAGCTCCGTTGGGATAATACCGAATTCATCCATAGATATTCTTTTGACCTTAAGATTACTCAAGCTGAGCATCTTGTATATCTTCTCATAGCCTGGATTTTCTACAGCGTATGTCAGATCGAATCCCAGTAATTGTACAAGGATAAAGTATAAGGTTTCAGTACCAGCTCCCACAACTATATTGTCAGGATGAGTATAAATGTTTCTAAATTCTTTAAGATATTCTGTGATTGCGTATCTTAATTCCACAAGTCCGTTGGATGGAGAGTTAGTCATAAGTTTTGTCTGCTCCGTTGACAGAATCTCTCTGTTGATCTTCGCCCAGGTTGAAAAAGGAAATGTAGCCGGATCGTTGGCATTTGAACTGAAATCCGCGAAGTATTCAGGCCTGTCATTAGTCCCCGTAGACATATCACTGTATTTTTTATTACTGATCATCAGCTTCTTTTTTTTATAAAGAGGTGTTTCACCTGGAGCAGTGGTAATATCACTGACATAATATCCACTCTTTGGTATGGAGTATATGTATCCTTCGGAGACTAGCTGATTGTACGCATTCTCAACAGTTGTAATACTGATAGAAAGCTGCTTAGAGAGACTCCTTTTTGAAGGAAGGCTACTGTTAGTGTCTAAGTTTCCTTCTGTTATATCACCTCGGATAAACCGATATAGCTGCTCATATAGCGGTATATCTTTATCATCTAGAAATGTGTAAGATAGCATTTTGTATCCTTTCGATTTACTACTGATTTATCTGGCCCTTTCAAATTTATCAAAATTGGATATTTTCAAGGGGTCAGTTGTAGATGTAATATACCCCATAAATAGTTAAGATGTAAAGGAGAAAGTTATGAAAAGGATACTAACAATTCAGGATATATCTTGTCTCGGAAAGTGCTCACTTACAGTAGCGCTTCCTATAATTTCAGCTATGGGAATTGAGACAACAATTCTTCCGACAGCTGTTTTATCTACACACACAATGTTCCCTGACTTTACAGTAAAGGATCTTACAGATCAGCTAATTCCTATTACTGAGCATTGGAAGAGTCAGAATATTAAGTTTGATGCGATATATACAGGTTATCTTGGATCTGCCGAAGAGATTGAGATTGCTAAGAAGATCTTTAAGGACTTTGGTGGCGATGATACACTTATCTTCATCGATCCAGTTATGGCTGATAACGGAAAGCTTTATCCTGCATTTGATATGGAATATGCGAAGCTTAATGCTTCTCTATGCGGTGAGGCTGATATAATAGTTCCGAACCTTACAGAAGCTTGCTTTATGACTGATACGAAATATAAAGAGGATTATGACAGAGAATATATTGAGGAGCTTCTTGGTAAGCTTGCAAAGCTTGAGGCAAGAAGGTTGTTCTGACTGGTATTGCATTTAATGAGGGAAAGACTGGCGTGTATGGTCTTGATACAGTGACTGGAGAAAAGATTGTGTATGAGAATGATCGCCTGGATGCTTCTTACCATGGAACAGGTGATATCTTTGCCAGCGTATCTGTTGCTGCGATTACACGTGGTCTTAGTCTCGGAGATGCATTTAAGATAGCGGCTGATTATACTGCCAAGACGATTGAGACAACTCTGGAGAATCCATCTAAACCTTGGTATGGTGTGGATTTTGAGTCTACTATTCCTTATCTGGTAGATACTCTTCGCCAGTACGTTTAATAGATTTTGCTCTATAGCTCGGGGCTACTTATACATTTTGCTCTTTCTTCTTGAAAGTTATGCCTTACTATGTGATAATCTAGTGGTTACAAGAAGTAAACTAATGGGTTTTAAAAAGAATTAACTCTAAGAAGGAATAAATATGGGAAGATTAATTTGCGATAATATATCTGAGATAATATCTGATATCGTGGCAGACTATGAGAAGGGACGTCCAATTGATAAGCAGGATATATTTGGACAGCCGAATAGGGACGCGGTTAAAGAGATTATCTATAAGATGAATCATATAGTTTATGCTGGTTACTACGTTGATAGAACTTACAAGATTTATAATCTTAGTACAACTATCGCTTCTGTTACTGAGGATGTTGCTTATAATCTTAATAAGCAGATAGCCCTTGCACTTCATTTTGACAAAAGACTTGAGGGCAAGTCTGAGGAAGAGATAAGGACAGTTGCAGAGGATTATACAGTTCAGTTTATGAAGAAGATTCCTGAGATTAGGGAATATCTGGACACGGATATAGAGGCTCTCTTTGTTGGAGATCCGGCTGCTGAATCAAAGGATGCTATAATACTTGCTTATCCTGGACTCTTTGCAATATCCGTACAGAGATATGCACATGTTTTGTATCAGCTGGGAATACCTATGCTTCCACGTGTTATGACGGAAATTGCACATAGCAAAACTGGTATAGATATTAACCCTGGTGCAACTATAGGAAAGTATTTCTTCATAGATCACGGAACAGGCGTGGTTGTTGGTGAGACAACAGTTATTGGAGAAAATGTAAAGATCTATCAGGGTGTTACTCTGGGCGCACTTTCTACAAGAGGCGGAAGAGGTCTTATTGATAAGAAGAGACATCCTACCATTGAGGATAATGTTACTATATATTCTGGAGCTTCTATACTTGGTGGTGACACTGTAATAGGTGAGGGCTCAGTTATAGGAGGTAACGTATTCCTTACGAAATCTGTTCCACCTCATACTAAGGTTCATGTAGCAAATCAAGAGCTTAAGTTTGATGGTGATGCTTTTACTAAGCAGGCAGAGGATGAAAACTGGTTTTATGTAATTTAGATGATAAAGATAGGCTTTGAGTGGTCAACTCAAAGCCTTTTTTGTTGATGTAGCTTTTTCACTTTTTGCCATATCTGGCGAGATATGGTATCATTTCGAATAGATAATTTTAGATAAGAACAAAGGTTTTTACCTATACAAGGAGGCTTGTTATGGCAGAACAATTATATACAATACCGGTTAATGATGCATTTGATAACGACTGCGAATGCCCGCTATGTCTTATGGCTCGTGACCTTGAAAGGGACTCTATCGATTTCACCATGGGCCCTAGCTACATGGAGGATGATAACCGTGAGGTTACTGATAAGCTGGGCTTTTGTCCAAAGCATATTAAGATGATGTATGCAGATAAGAATAAGCTGGGCGTTGCGCTGATGCTGAACACTCATATGAATAAAACTATACGTGAGATGAAGGCACTTGCTGAAAAGGATAAGCCTCAGGCTGGAGGACTTCTTGCTCGTAAGACTGGCGGCCTCTTTTCAAAGCAGACAGAGAAGTCTCCACTTGTCAGTTACATAGATAATCTGGAGAGCACCTGCTTTGTATGCCAGAGAATCACACCGATCCTAGATAGATACATCCATACCATCTTTCATATGTGGAAGAAGGATCCCGAGTTTAAGGAGAAGCTGAAGAACTGTAAGGGCTTTTGTACCTACCATTACGGAATGCTCTATGAGAAAGCCCCTGAACAGCTGAACCAGGCTCAGCTGGATGAATTCATCCCTGTGTTAAATGATATCTATTTCGAGAATATTCAGAGGGTTAACTCGGATGTTTCCTGGTTTATCGATAAGCATGACTATAGAAATAAGGAAGCTGATTGGGGCAATTCCAAGGATTCTATACAGAGAGCAATCATAAAGACTGATCATACAATCATTGAGGAATAAAGACAGCATATGGATAATCATAAAAGAAGAGATAAAATATTAGATATAATTCAGAACAGTGATTCACCAGTCAGCGCAACTGCACTTTCTAAAGAGATGGGAGTTAGCCGCCAGGTGATAGTTGGCGATGTGGCGCTCCTCCGTGCAGAAGGGAATGACATCCTCTCCACACCTAGAGGCTATGTTGCGGCTCCGAAAGAGAAGAGTGTGACTAAGAGAATCGCGGTAAATCATAGTGCTGAACAGACTCAGCTGGAACTATACACCCTGGTTGATGCGGGCTGTACTGTGGAGGACGTAATAGTTGAACATCCTATATATGGACAGCTGATAGGCGGCCTCATGATATCCAGCAGATATGATGTGGATGAGTTTATCAGAAAGTCCAAGGAAGAAAATGCAACTCCCCTTTCTGCGCTTACCGAAGGAATCCATTTGCATACCCTCAGTGCTAACTCTGAAGAGCAGATAGATAGGGCTATTGACAAATTGAAGGAATTAGGCATTCTTTTGTAAATATTATTGTATGTATTTTACATTGACTTTTAAATGGCGTGATACTATAATGTGTCACGTCATTTGTGTTTTGACAGGTGTCATGACACCTCGAAAGAGTCAAAGGAGGGAAAATATGAGTAAGAAGAAAAAGAATTCTAATCCTCAAAATTCAAATCCAAAAACTGAAAATCCAGAAGTTGAAAAGACAGTAGCTGAGGATAAAAAGTTGGAGATGAAGAAAGTGGAAGAAAAGAAAGAAACTGAAAAGACAGTAATTAAAGAAAAAGGTTTCAAGGGATTCCTTAAGAGAAAGGATATTGAGATCTCTCTGAAGAGATACGGCATCGATGCTCTTGGTGCTATGGCTCAGGGACTTTTCTGTTCTCTCCTTATTGGTACTATCATCAATACCATCGGTACACAGTTTAATATTGGATTCCTTACACAGCCTGTTGCTACAGTTGGTGGAGTTGATTACACAGTTGGTGGCCTTGCTATGGCTATGAGTGGAGCCGCTATGGCAGTTGCAATCGCTCACGCACTTAAGTGCCCACCTCTGGTACTGTTTTCAATGATAACAGTTGGATTTGCTGCAAATGCACTGGGCGGCGCAGGTGGTCCTCTTGCTGTTCTTTTTATAGCAATCATTGCTTCTGAATGTGGTAAGGCTATATCTAAGGAAACAAAGATAGATATCCTGGTTACTCCACTTGTAACTATCGGAGTAGGTATCTTCCTATCATGGCTTGTTGCTCCGTACATTGGTAAGGGTGCCATGAAAGTCGGAGACGTCATAATGTGGGCTACAGTACAGCAGCCTCTTCTTATGGGTATCCTTGTTTCAGTACTTGTAGGTATTGCCCTTACACTTCCTATATCATCAGCTGCTATATGTGCGGCTCTTGGACTTACAGGTCTTGCAGGTGGAGCGGCAGTAGCAGGATGCTCTGCTCAGATGATTGGATTTGCAGTAATTTCATTTAGAGAGAATAAGTGGGGCGGCCTCGTATCACAGGGTATCGGTACATCTATGCTTCAGATGGGTAACATCGTAAAGAATCCTCGTATCTGGCTCGCACCTACACTTGCATCAGCAATCACAGGTCCTATCGCAACTTGCGTATTCCATATGGAAATGAACGGCGCACCAATCTCATCTGGTATGGGAACTTGCGGTCTTGTTGGTCAGATCGGAGTTTATACTGGTTGGGTAAATGATATCGCTGCCGGAACAAAGTCAGCAATCACTACTATGGATTGGGTTGGACTTGTCCTTATATCACTTGTACTTCCAGCAGTTTTATCACTTATCTTTGATGCAATCTTCCGCAAGATCGGTTGGGTTAAAGATGGAGATATGAAGCTCGAAGATTAAGAGAAAATATACAAATATAGATAGGTTAGAAGTGAAACGGCTCGACTTAATTGATGTAAAAATCCAATTGAGTTGAGCCGTTAAACGTGTTATTATACTTCTCGTGGGAACGGCTCCTGCTCGAATAATCGAGAGGTGTTAACATATTTGTCAATTGGACGAAAAGAGGTTTATATGAAGAGTATAGGATTTGATAATGACAAATACCGTGATATGCAGTCAAAGCATATTATGGAAAGAATAGGAAAGTTCGGAGGAAAGCTTTACCTAGAGTTCGGAGGAAAGCTTTTTGATGATTATCATGCTTCAAGAGTTCTTCCAGGATTTAAGCCTGATTCTAAGATAACTATGCTTAAGGAACTTAAGGATCAGACAGAGATCGTTATAGCTATCAAGGCAGGAGATATTGAGAAGAACAAGGTTCGTGGAGATATCGGTATCACTTATGATATGGATGTACTACGTCTTATAGATGCATTTACAAATAATGGACTGTTCGTTGGTTCTGTAGTTCTTACTCAGTTTAAGGAGCAGCCATCTGCTATTGCGTATGAGAAGAAGCTTAAGGCTCTTGGACTTAAGGTTTATAGACATTATCCAATACCTGGTTATCCATCAGATATTCCAATGATCGTTAGTGATGATGGATTCGGTAGAAATGATTATATCGAGACTACTCGTCCTCTTGTTGTTGTTACAGCACCTGGACCAGGATCTGGAAAGATGGCAACTTGTCTCAGCCAGCTCTACCATGAGCAGAAGAGAGGCGTGAAGGCGGGATATGCGAAGTTTGAAACATTCCCTATCTGGAATATTCCTCTTAATCATCCAGTTAATCTTGCATATGAGGCTGCAACAGCAGACTTAAATGATATAAATATGATCGATCCATTCCATCTTGAAGCTTATGGTGAGACAGTTGTAAATTATAACCGTGATGTAGAAGTATTCCCAGTTCTAAAGGCAATCTTTGAGAAGATTTCGGGTGAGTGTCCATATCAGTCACCAACAGATATGGGTGTAAATATGGCTGGTCACTGTATAGTTGACGATGAGGTAACTAGAAAGGCTTCTAATCAGGAGATTATCAGACGTTACTATCAGGCACTCTGCGATAGAAGAAAGGGAGATGCTGGAGACAGTGCTATACAGAAGATTGAGCTTCTTATGAAGAAGGCAGGAATCTCTGTTGCTGATAGACCTGTAGTAGCTGCTGCAAATATTCGTGCAGAGGAGACAGGTAATCCTGCTGCTGCTATGGAAATGCCAGATGGAAGCATACTTACTGGAAAGACTTCAACTCTTCTTGGCGCATCATCAGCACTTATATTAAATGCACTTAAGGTGCTTGCTGGTATTGATGATAGTGCGAAGCTTATATCTCCACAGGTCATTGAACCTATTATGGAGCTTAAGGTTAACTATCTTGGAAATCACAATCCACTTCTGCATATTGATGAGATACTTATAGCTCTTTCAGTAGAAGCTAATACTAATCCAGAAGCTAAGGCGGCTTATGATCAGCTTCCTAACCTTGCAGGTCTTGAGGCTCATTCATCAGTTATCCTATCACAGGTTGATGTTGGTGTATTCAAGAAGCTGGGTGTTAATTTGACTTGCGAACCAAGATATCAGACAAAGAAATTATTCCATACCTAGGAGTAATATTATTAGATACATTTCATATGATGAAGCTTTGATGAAAGCCGGATGACTCTTTGCTGTCACCGGCTTTTATTATTGGGTAGATTCATAAAAACTTAATAAATTATCACTTATTTTATTAAGGATTAAGTGTATAATCATAATATATTTAGAAATAGCGAGGGATAAAATGAAGAAAAGATTTAAGAATGTAATTAGTGTGGCTTTAGCAACAACACTTGCCTTAGGTGTAGTAGGTTGTGGACAGACTGGGGGATCTGGTTCTGGAGCTGGTCAGAATCCTGGCAAGTCTAGTGAGGCAAAGGCAAACAATGCGGATTGTACATTTGAAATAGATGATAATTTTAATCTAGAAGGAATAGATGGGTATACTTTATCCTTTACTATAGACGGTGATGATTTATATGTACTAGCCAGCACTTGGGAGGAGATAGCATCCTTAGGAGATTCTGAAGAGATTGCAACAATTGATGATGCAGGTAATTATACTACGACTTTTAAGATATATAAGACAAGTCTATCAGGTGGAAAAGCTGAGGTGGTATATGAGAAGGAATGTACGGACGATGAGTATTTTACTAAAGTACTCGTGAATGATGGTAAGCTTGCGATGCTTAAGTCGACTTATAAAGATGAGACTTCTAAGACTTATCTATGTGAATATAATGGAACGGAATTTGAAGAAACTTTAGATTTATCTGAGTATAGTTCGATTCCAGATTACTATGTGTCTGATCTCATATATAATGATAAAGGTCAGATGATTATAGTATATGATACTGAGATTAAGGTTCTTGATGTAAATAAGAAGGAGATCAGCTCTGTCAAGGCTGATGAGGGTGGATATTTTGATGCTTCTTCCGTTGATAAGGATGGAAATATTGTTGTATGCTCTTCAATCTATGATGAAGAAAAAGAAGAGGATAGAACTATAGTTCGTAAGTTTGATTCTGGGAAGGGCGAGTTTACGGAAGAGTATGATCTTAATGTCTCATATCTTTCGGGAAATGAATGCCTTTTTGCTGGTTCAGGAGATTATGATTTCTTCTATAGAACTAAGTCTTCACTTTTTGGCTATAAATATAAGGACAAGTCTTCAACTAAACTAGTGGAGTTTGCAGCATCTGATATAAATGCTGATGAAGTAACAGGTATTATCTTGCTTAATGAAAATGAGTTTATCTGTTTTTCATATGGATATTCGGGCGATGAAGAAACTGCATTTGTAGAAAAGTATAAGAAGGTTGATCCATCAGAGGTTGCAAATCAGAAGATTGTAACTCTTGCTTCTGTATACGGAAATCATCAGCTTAACCAAATGGTTTCTGAATATAATAAATCACATGAGGATGTCAAGATACGCCTTATTGATTACAGTGAGGAGAGTAATCCTGAAGAAAAGTTTAGTGCAGATATAGCTGCTGGAGATATACCTGATATATTTGATACATCTTATGGTGTGGGAAATATGTCAACAGATCAGTGTATAGCTATGGGACTTTTTGAAGACCTGGCTCCTTATGTGGAAAAAGATCCAGATATTTCGAAGGAAGATTTCTTCCCAACTGCCTATGATGCACTTCTTAGAGATGGAAAGCAGTACTTCGTAGCGTCATCATTTGAGGTTCATACACTTCTTGCTAAGGCTTCTGAGGTTGGAGAAGATATGGGCTGGACCTTCCAGGAAATGAGAGATTATATAGAGACTAAGCCTGAGGACGTGAAGATTTTCTATTCAACTAATAAGAAAGATATGTTGGATGATTTTATGTATTCCTGTGGTATGGAATTCATTGACTGGGATAAGGGTGAATGTTACTTTGATTCGCAGGAATTTAAAGATATTCTTGAGATATGTAACAGAGGAACTAATGAAGAGATGGATTATGAAGAAGAAACCGAGACAACATATGATGAGATAAAGAATGGAAATCTTCTTTTTGTAAATGGATATATTACACCTGCAAGTATTCAGGTACATAAAAAGCTTTTTGATAATGATCTATCTGTAAAGGGTTATCCTGATAAAGATACGAAGGGTACATATTTTTCATTTACAGATTCACTTGCAATGTCTAGTACTTGCGAAGATAAAGATGCGGCTTGGGATTTTATAAGACAATTAATGACTGAAGAATACTGTGGAAAACACTATCAGGAGAATTATGGTGTTCCTCTTCGTCAGGATGTATTTGAGGCATATATTGAGAGTATTTCTTGTACTGAAGCATCAAAAGATAAGTATGGAAATGATATAATGCCACAAGACGCCTCTATGGGTTATGATGGATTAGAGGTTAAGATTGAACCAGTTAGTGATGCTGATGTTAATGAGTTTAAAACATATATCGATAATGCATCGGGTGTCTGGGGATATGATGTTAAGATTACGGAAATAGTTGAAGAAGAAGCTCAGGCTTACTTCAGTGGCGATAAGTCACTGGATGATACATGTGCTATTATTCAGAATCGCGTTACTACATATATTAATGAAAACAAGTAAATCATGACACAGAAAAAAGAAAAAACAGTAGTTTTAGATAACGAGGGGAACGAGATCCGTTATAAAAAGAAACCTAGAACATGGAGGGAGAGACTTACTGCAGGTCTCTTCCTTAGTCCTAGTTTCTTTGGAATAATGGTTTTCTTTGTGCTCCCTTTTTTTGTTGTCATTTATTATGCAAATATTGATTCTATAATTAATAAAGAATTCGTAGGTATGCAGAACTTCAGCGATGTAATGCATAATAGTTCATTTCAGGAGGCTGCTAAAAATACAGCTACATTTTCACTTGTATCAGTTCCACTTGCGATTATTCTATCTCTTGTGATGGCACTGATACTTGAAGAAGGAATCCCTATGAAGAGTACCTTTAGGACATTCTTTCTGAGTCCGCTGATGGTTCCTGTTGCCTCTATAGTTCTTATATGGCAGGTGCTCTTTGATTATCATGGAGTTATAAATGAGGCAGTTACTCTCTTTGGAGGTAATCCTATCGACTGGTTCAAGTCTGACTATGGCCAGCTTGTTGTTGTGATACTTTTCCTGTGGAAGAACCTGGGCTATAACATGATTCTATTCATGTCAGCTCTAAGCTCTATACCTAGAGATGTTCTTGAGGTATCTAAGCTAGATGGGGCTTCTTCATGGAAACAGTTCTGGTATATTAAAATGAGATACATTACTCCGAGCATATTCTTTGTTGGAATAATGTCTCTTATTAATTCATTTAAAGTATTCCGTGAGGTATATCTTCTTACGGGCGATTATCCATTTGGTTCGTTATATATGCTACAGCATTTTATGAATAATACATTTAAGTCACTGGATTATCAGAAGCTTTCAGCGGCTGCGATTATTATGTGCGTTGTAATGATGGTGATTATCGGTATTCTCTTTATCTTTGAAGATAAGGTGGGCCGAGATGTCGAAGGCTAAGATTGATATGATAGAACAAGAACAAGATAAAAATGAAAAAACTAAAAACAGTGAACTGAAGGAAAGACCTGTTCGTAGTAAGAAACGTTCTGCTATAAAAAGAATCGTGCTCTTTCTTATAGCTGCGATATTTGCTATATCATTTCTTCTTCCGACTGTGCTGACATTTGCGAATTCCTTTATGTCAGAGCAGGAGATAAGTTCAAACTATGGAGTTATCTTTAATGATTACACAAGTGATTCAGACGGAAAGGATAGGACGGTTACTTACAGAACAAAGACAGTTAATCTGAAGCTTATTCCGGATAAGGTTGTGGGAACTCAGTATGAGACAGTTCTTCTTAAGAGTCCAGATTATCTGATGAAGTTTTGGAACTCAGTACTGCTTACAGTTCCGATTATGATATTTCAGATACTTATTGCACTTGGAGCGGCATATTCCTTTGCCAGATTCAGAGGGCGAATAAAAGAACTTATCTTCTTCCTCTATCTAGTGCTGATGCTTATGCCGTATCAGGTTACACTGGTTCCCAACTATATAGTCAATAGCTGGCTAGGACTTTTGGATACGAGGTGGAGTATAATCTTCCCAGGAATCTTTGCTCCATTCAGTGTATATCTTCTTACGAAATATATGAGACGTATTCCGGAATCTGTGATTGAGGCGGCGAAGCTGGACGGTGCAAATGAGTGGAAGATATTCTGGCATATCGCCCTTCCACTATGTAAAGGACCGATTGCCTCAGTTGCAATCCTTGTATTTATCGACTATTGGAATATGGTAGAACAGCCACTTATTATGATGAGCAATTCAGCATTTCATCCGCTGTCTATATTCCTGTCTCAGATCAATAACGGAGAGATAGGACTCGCATTTGCGGTGGCTACGATATATATGGTTCCTCCGATACTTATATTTCTCTATGGAGAAGAGTATCTAGTGGATGGTATAGCTTATTCATCAAGCGTTAAGGGTTAAGGAGAAATGAATTGAAAAAGCAATTAGATGAATTAAGAGATGAAATGATCGCTGAAGCAGAGGCTGAAGTTGATGAAGAGATAAAGCAGGAAAAGAAGCAGAAGAAGGAATCTCGGCTTGCAAGGCTAAGAGAAAAGTTTAAGAGGCCGGAGGTTCTCTCGGATGATGAGGTTCAGTTTGAAGTAAAGCTCGACCGCGAAGAAATGCTCCGTCGTATAAGATTTAGAAAGAAGACTCTTAGAAGAGTGGGAATAATCTTCTTCGTTGTTATTCTGGTGCTTACATTTTTCTCAAATACTATAATGAATTATTCTTTGCCAGAGGTATCTACAGTTACAGTATTTAATGGTAAGGTTTCTCAGAAGGTTCGTTGCCAGGGTCAGGTTTCTGTTGGTACGGATCTTGATGTAACGGTAAGTGGCACCAGAACCGTAAAGGAAGTTCTGGTAGAGGACGGCGACCAGGTAAAAGAAGGAGATGTCATCATGACATTTGATGAGACTGAGAATAAGGAGTTAGAGGAGGCAGAAAGTACTCTTGAATCTCTTCAGCTCACATATGACAAATCTCAGCTTAGAACATCGAAAGATTATACAGATGATGAAGTGGCTATAGCAAATGCTAAGGATGATGTAACTGACGCACAGAGCGCTCTTGAACAGGCAAAGCTTGATGAACAAAGTCTTGCAAATGCTAAGTATGAGAGAGATGAGCTTCAGACATCCTATGACGCTAAGAATACAGAAGTGGCAGGTCTTCAGGCACAGGTAGATGCTTATTCCTCTATAGAGAATTATGAGGGAGAGACGGATGTTGAATCTCTTATAGCACAGCTTGCTACAGCTAAGGAAGAGCTTACAAATCTTGAGACAGAACTAGAAGCTAAGAAGACTCTTGTTACAGAACTAGAAGGAAAAACCAGCGTCGCTGATGCTGAGGATAATCTTACCTCAAAGACACAAACTCTTGAATCTCTTCAGCGTGGGCTTACTAGCAAGAAAGAATCGGACAGCCTTACAGCTCAGTCTAATGCTCTGGATGACGCAGATTCCCTAAAGAAGATAGCGGAACAGGAAGAGAAGATTGAGAAGCTTAAGGCGGCGGATGATTCAAGCTCTATAAAGGCGAATGGAACAGGTGTTATATCTGGTATAACTGCAAAGCCGGGAGATGAGGTGAAGGCGGATTCTCCAATCGCAAATATACAGCTAGTGGATAGCGGATACGAAGTTTCGTGCAGTATTCCTAAGCGGGATGCTACGAAATTAAAGGTTGGAAATGAAGCTGCCATAGAAAATATATGGGATGATGAAGTGAGTGCTGAGATAAAAAGTATCAAGGCTGACACCTCTGATCCAAATCAGAAGAGTATGGTGAAGTTTTCGGTCAAAGGTAATGTTCAGGTGGGTGAGACACTTCAGTTTGCTGTAGGTGATAAGAGCAACAAGTATGATACTGTAGTTCCAAATGGAGCTGTAAAGGAAGATACAGACGGAAATTATGTATATGTGGTAAAGGTAAAGGCAACTCCTCTTGGAAACCGTTACATAGTAAAGAAGGTAAAGGTTGAGGTAGTTGCATCTGATACTATAAACTCTGCAATCCAGGGTGAAATATCAGAATATGATAATGTTATAACTAATTCGTCAAAACCTCTTGATAATGGTCAGCAGGTTCGATTGTCAGATAATTAATTAAAAGGGTGAAGCCGTACTATCATATGAGTAAACTTAAGGCGAACAATAAAATACTAGTAGGAGCACTCATTCTAGCCATAGATCTGATATTATTTATCTCTTTTGCTGTGATTCATTTTGTAGCAAAGAATAGGACTGAACTACTATATAGTCAGCAGGCGGCAAGGCGTTGGGAATCTGGAGATAAGAAGTGTACTCAGATAAGTATATTCTATTCAGAAGATGCGGGACTTAAGTTTTCAGATATCAAGAATATCAGAAATGCTATACAGAAGAAGCTCTACGCTGATTCTCTTATCACGGATTCTAAGTCTGACGATTCCCTGGGAGAAGTGCGTTCCTGGATAGATGCTTATTCTGGTCATACATATGACGATGTAAGAAAAGACTCCAACAAGGTTCATGTAAATGTCTATACAGTGGGCGGAGACTTTTTTCAAATCCACAATATGCCTCTAAAGAGTGGCAGCTATCTGGATATGAAAAGTACTGATGTGAATCAGATATTGGTAGATGAATATGTTGCCTGGAATCTATTCGGTGGAGATAATATCGCTGGTATGAAGGTGTGGATCGGTGATGATGTCTACACCGTAACTGGTGTTGTTAAATGCGACGATAACCAGGCGGCTAAAGAAGCGTATGGAGAGTATAACTCAGTCTATGTTCCGATGGAGGCTTATTCAAAAGCTAGTAAGAAGCTTGCCTCGGGCGAGGATGCTTCTAGTGGACTAAGTGGAAATGATACATTAACTGATGAGTCCGAAGGAACCGTTGTTACGTGCTACGAGGCGGTATTGCCTAATCCGATTAAGAACTACGGTCTTAATACTGTTGCTGAAGCGGCTGAGATTCATTTCTTAACAGATGAAGAAAAGGAGTCGCTTAAGTCTTCTCTTGATTTTGGTGACAGAGAAATCCTGGAGAATACTACGAGATTTAGTAGAGGCAGTCTATATAACCGCCTCAAGTCTAAAAAGTATGAGGTGATGAAAACTAATTCCCGTGTATATCCATATTGGGAAAATGAAGCAAGATTTGAAGAATCCTATCAGATACGAGTACTACGTTTCGATATTATAGCGCTTGTTATCTTTCTAGTTAGCTTTATAGGTATAGGGGTTATTATCTATATGAGCCTAAAAGACAAATTACATGATGCTATAAAGAGGGATTTTTGATATAATAAAGTATAGTTTTAGGTATTGGGGCTATTACTTTATGGAGGGTATTAATGGGTGCGTATGAGATAACTGTACTGGGGTTAGTGCAGGGTATTGGATTCAGGCCGTTTGTTGCTGAATATGCTGAGAAGCATGGCCTGGTTGGAAGTATCAAAAATGCAGGTGGAGCAGTTAAACTTTACGTTGAATGCGATGACGTAGAGATAGGAAAGTTATGCTATCACCTTAGATATAACTGTCCTGAGGGCGGACGCGTAGATAAGGTCGAGGTTAAGCCTGTTCAGGAAGTGCTGTATGATGAAGAAACTGCTAAGATTACTAAGGAACTAAAGTCGGTTGCAGAAAAGGTTGAGGCTGCCGAAAGAGATGAAGAAGATTATGATTATCTTTCGGGACGTGGATGGCTTGATCCTCCGAAGAAGAAAAAGGTAGAGGAAAAAAAGCCTGTTGAAGAGGTAAAGAAGAAGGAAGAGTTTAAGAGTGAAGTAGGCGCCAGTGATGAAGAAGGAAATGTCACTGAAGGTGTTGTTCTTGATGAACATGGCCGAGAACTAGATGATAGATTTCGTATCATTAAGAGCGAGGGCTATGATGAGGGTGCCAGGTATCTTCCTACCGATATAGCAACTTGCGAGGATTGCAAGAAAGAATTACTGGATCCTAAGAATAGAAGATATAGATATCCATTTATTAGCTGCTCGAAGTGTGGTCCAAGGTATTCTATCATGAAGTCAGTGCCATATGATAGAGAGAACAGTACGATGGCTCCATTTATCATGTGCCCTGACTGTAAGGCTGATTATGATGAACCGGGAAGCAGAAGACGATTTGATCAGAATATAGGATGCTCTGAGTGTGGTCCAAAGCTGAGATATTATGAGAATAGACTTGTTGACGAGGTTCAGATGACTCAGGAGGAAATCCTGAATAAGACAGTCGAGAGTCTGAAGTGTGGCAAGATTGGTGCTATAAAAGATATAGGCGGATTTCACTTTATGTGTATTCCAAGCTCTGAGGAGACAGTGGAAAGACTTAGGAGCTTCAAGGATACTGTAAGCAAACCTCTGGCTATCATGTTTCCAGATGTTGATACTATACGCAAGTATTGCTATGTATCAGAGGAAGAAGAGAATCTGCTTAGATCAAATGCCAGACCAATCGTGCTTCTTGCAAGGAAGGAGGATACAGAACTAAGTAAAGATTTTGCTCCAAATGTACTTATGGGCAGTGCTCATATAGGTGCAACACTTCCTTTTGATCCGCTTCAGATTATACTTGCGGAAGAGGTTGGTCCTCTTATCATAACAAGTGGTAACAGAGGCGGAGAACCTATCATTACAAATGATATGGATATGATTCATTATCTGCCTAGTGTAGAAGGACCAGATTCTTCGGATGAAGATATCACTGGAGAATCCTCAGGTGAGATATCAGCAGTATCCTTTGCAAATGATACTATAGATAAAAATGAGACGACCTACATTGGTCATGAAGAAATAGAAGAAAACAACATAGATTTTATGTTAACTAACACAAGAGAGATTCTGGCTCCTCTGGAAGACTCGGTTGCGCAGATTGCACGTATACATACTGGTGCTTCGAAGAGGAAACTTATTCAGTTGGTTAGACGAGGTAGAGGCTATGTTCCAGAAGCAGTTGTCTTCGATAAAGAACTTCCTAAAGATACATTTGCGGCAGGAACAGATTATCAGTCGTCCTTTGCTGTAGGAAAGAAAAATGTCTGCTATCTCTCAGAATACTATGGTAACATTACCAATTCATCTGTTTATGATGTAAGAGAGAAGGCAATTCGCCGCCTGGAGAATCTACTTGATGTTAAGCCTAAACGCTATATCGGAGATCTTAATCCAAACTATCAGACGTCGAAGGATGCAGATACAAAAGCAATGGGAACTTATATCGATGGTATTCCTCAGAGAATTGTTCGTCGTCAGCATCATGCGTCCCATGTGCTATCCGTAGCGGCAGAACATTCACTTACCGGAAGACTTCTTGGAATCTCCTATGACGGAACTGGTTACGGCACAGATGAAACAATCTGGGGCAGTGAGATATTCTCCTGTGTACTGAATGATACTATAAGCGAAGAGGAGATAAAACCTGACGGAACAGTTGAGACCAGACCTAAGATTATGAGATCCGGTGCACTTCTTCCAGTAAAGCTTATGGGTGAACAAAGTTCCAGAGATATCAAGTCAACCCTCTGCGGATATATCAGAGCAGTTGAAGAACGTCAGCTTGTAAGTCCTACAGTAGTAGATAAGGTTCTTAGAATACTAGAAATAGATCGTTCTGATTTCAGTATAGTTTCTGCTTGTTTAAGAGCAGATATAGGAATATATTACTCAGCTTGTATGGGTCGACTCTTCGATGCGGTAACAGCGCTTCTCGGCCTTAAGTCCAGAAATACCTACGGTGGAGAAAGTCCTATCGCTCTAGAAGATGCTGCTATGAGAGCATATAGAAGAAATGGGGTAACTCTCCGTGATGTAGTGGCAAGCGAGTTACGTATGAAAGTAATTGAGCCGAAGACAGAAGGAGAGATATACAGGATGGATCAGTCAATTCTTATGGCTGACCTGATGGAAAAACTGGTAGAAATATATGATAGCGGTATGGATGAGGCAGCTCGTGAGATAGCTATCGATAATCTTGCATTTGATTTCCATAAGGCTGTAGTTGATTCCACGGTATATATAGCTGATAAAGTATGTGGACGAGATTATATCCATCACATAGCCCTCACAGGAGGAAGTATGTATAACCGCCTGCTACTAGATGGAATAGGAAGCTCTTTGGAAAGACTTGGATATCGTATCTTTATTAATAGCAAAGTTCCGGGAGGAGATGGCGGCATATCCCTTGGCCAGATGTATAGTGAACTTATATAGAAGTGATATTGAAATGAATAAATAAAAAATGCTTGACAGGCATTTGATTAATATGTTAAAGTATCGGTCGATGAGCTGCCGTAGACAGCAGGTGTCTTTAAGACGTAACACTACTTGGTTACCTGCCGAGGGGAATCGTGATACACATTAGATTTTATCTAATATACATTTAACGACTTTTACCTCTGTCTACTAAAGTGGACAGAGGTTTTCTTATGCATTTAGGTGCGTACGGATATATGTGCAGCTTTCAAATATTATAAGGAGGTGCATAGAAGTGGCAAAGATTGAAGAAAAGAAACCAATAGTGCAGGAAATCAAGGAAAACCTTGAAGGCGCTAAGTCAGTTGTTCTTGTTGACTACCTCGGCGTTACAGTTGAGCAGGATACAAAGCTTCGTAGAGCTACTAGAGAAGCTGGTGTTATCTATAAGGTATATAAGAACACTATGGTTAATCTTGCTATCGAAGGTACAGAGTTCGCTGATCTCGCTAAAGACCTTGAGGGACCTACAGCAATCGCTATCTCTAAAGAGGACGCAACAGCTCCTGCTAGAATAGTAGCAAACTTCGCTAAGGATGTTAACAAGGTAACTCTTAAGAGTGGTGTAGTTGAGGGAACTTACTACGATGCAGAAGGAATCAAGGTTATCGCAACTATTCCTTCAAGAGAAGAACTGCTTTCCAAGCTCCTTGGAAGTCTGCAGTCACCTATCACAAACTTCGCTCGTGTTATCAATCAGGTTGCAGAGCAGAAGTCAGCAGAGGCTTAAAGATAGCTTCAACAATATTTATTTAATTAATTATAAAAATAATGGAGGATTTCAAAATGACAGTAGAAGAGTTAGTAGCTGCTATAGATGAGCTCTCAGTTCTTGAGCTTAACGATCTTGTAAAGGCAGTAGAAGAGAAGTATGGTGTTTCAGCAGCAGCTGGTGTTGTAGTTGCAGCAGCAGGTGGAGATGCAGCAGGTGCAGGCGCTGATAAGGATGAGTTCGATGTAGAGCTTACAGATGTTGGTGCTGAGAAGATTAAGGTTATCAAGGTTGTTCGTGATGTAACAGGTCTTGGACTTAAGGAAGCTAAGGAAGCAGTTGAGGGCGCTCCAAAGGTACTTAAGGAAGGCGTTTCAAAGGCTGAGGCTGAGTCAATCCAGAAGAAGTTCGAGGAAGTTGGAGCTAAGATCACTCTTAATTAATTCAACCTTTCGTAAAAACGATTCTATGCATGCGAGTAGGTTTATCCTACTCGCATTTCTTTTTAAATCATTTCTTATATATAGTTATTGTTATACTAATAATATAATTTCGATATATTCTAAAATTCTTGCTTGCATTCTAGTTATAAAAATGTTATAGTTCCTGTCTTTGAGGTTTCAACTATAAAAAATGGTGTTAAAGGGATGCAATGAAATTCACATTGCATCCCTTTTTGATGATTATAAAAATACTTTTTTCTATATGCCCGCCCCTTTATAGATTAT
>Ga0129310_1000955_pt1 | contig 28909 bp, 29 predicted proteins | sample Go1ome_2_FD_94433 | JGI IMG/M metagenome (GOLD analysis project Ga0129310, IMG submission 94433) | Western lowland gorrila individual fecal microbial communities from Wisconsin, USA - Go1022A metagenome | ecosystem: Host-associated > Mammals > Digestive system > Large intestine > Fecal | place... | reverse complement strand
CAAGGCTCAAAGCGTGATGGCATTAACATCGCATCGGCAGCGGCATATAACTTATGTGCTCTCTCATCTGAATAGAAAATGTTAGCAGATACCCGATCTGAGTACACCCACTGATAATGCTTGAACATATTCTCGTACTTTGCCTCTCCGGTTCCGATCACAACGAATTGTACATATGGATCTACAATTCCCTCCATGACCCAATCGATCAGATCTAATCCCTTCTGATCCGTCAATCTGGAAATAATAGCAATCATGTATTTGTTCTCATCTATTGGAAGACCAAGTTCCTTCTGTAACTCCATCTTATTCGTAGCTTTCCCTTTTTTGTAGCTACGAACATTATAATTCTTAAAGATCTTGTTATCCGTATTCGGGTTGTAGATATCATAATCAATACCGTTCACAATACCACATAACTTCTGATTATGGAATCTCAACAAATCATCTAATCCCTCTCCATATTCCGGCGTCTGAATCTCACCTGCATAGGTATCACTTACTGTTGTAATATAGTCGGAATACACCATTCCTGCCTTCAGCATATTACCATCCTTATAGAACTCCATTCGATCCGGTGTAAATACATAATCCGGCAGTCCGGAAATATACTTAAACGTCTTCACATCCCATACGCCCTGGAACTTCAGATTATGAATCGTCATAATTGTCTTGGTCCCGCTAAAGAAAGAATTACCCTCATATAAAGTATGCAGATATACAGGAACCAACCCCGCCTGCCAGTCATGACAATGGATTACATCCGGCTTGAAATTAATAACCGGTAACACCGCAAGTGCGGCCTTACAAAAGAATGTAAATTTCTCAATATCAAAACGAATTGTTCCGTATGGTGCCCAGCCTGAGAAATAATATTCGTTATCAATGAAATAATATGTAATTCCGTCTAGTTCATACGACATGATTCCCACATGAACATTCTCAAAGCGTTGTCCCAAATCCATATAAAAATGATGTACATATTGAAACTTCTCCCGATATTCCCAAGGAATACATGTATAGTTCGGCAAGATTACTCTGACATCATATTGATCCTTTGGGAACATTTTTGGCAATGCACCCACAACATCTGCCAACCCGCCTGTCTTAATAAACGGAACGCATTCCGAAGCAACAAAAAGAATATTTTTCATATCAAAACCCTCCATTACATCAACTCTATGCTCATAGCGATATTATACCCTTTTTAACAGGTTCTGTCTATGTCGAAGTCTTACTTTTTCAGCTCATCCAATGTTTTCTTATACGCTCCCCCAAATTCACGCAGAAAAATACGAACTTCCGACATATCCATCTGTGTTAATTTCTCATAAGTAGATGCCTTCGCATTTGCAAACTCACGATTTCCGGTCTTTTCCTCTTCTACACACTTGATATATGCCGATATCCGGTCTGCCGCTTTCACAATCTTCCACAGATATTCCTCTTCTCCATTCCGGAAAAATATATGTTCATATTCATCCCGTAAATATTCCGGCAACATTCCTAACAGCTCCTCTGCTGCCTGCTGCTCCACATTCTTATATGCATCCTTGGTATCTGTATTATAATACTTGATCGGGGTCGGCATATCACCCGTTATAATCTCCGTACAATCATGATACATACCAATCAATGCAGCACGTTCTGCATTCAAATGCCCGCCACATCGTTTGTTACTGATCAGGGCAAGTACATGTGCAATCATTCCGACCTCTAATGAATGTTCGCTGATGTTCTCCGGATAAGAATTCCGCATCAACGCCCAGCGATTAATATATTTCATACGCGACATCATCGCAAAAAAAGAGCTTTCGTTCTCCATATTTCACCTCATTTTCTAACATCCCGGTGTACAACACAGGTTGCAAAGCAGATTTGCAAGACACAATTTCAGGCAGAACCCGCTGTTATCCATTTCCTGCATACCATATCCCGCTCCACGACTCTGATACCAGGTGCCTCCATTCTGCATTACCTGATAGAACTGTTGATACTCCATATTATTCGGTTCCATTCGTATTGCAATCTGAATGTGTTCTAATGCAGTTGCCTGATTGCCCACGCCTTGATTAGCGATTGCAGAAATATAATACCATCTTCCTGTACGGTTATCAATATCCGACAGAACACGCAGAGCAGAATTATAATCACCGCCACGAATATAGTTCATTGCCGCATTGAGGTAAGAATCCTCCTTACTGTCTCCATAAGATGAAGTTCTCTGCTCTCCTCCAAATCCACCAAAACCGCCGAAGCCGCCGAAACCACCATATGCATTTTCTGCACTTCCATATCCATTGGTCTTGCCTTCCCGTTCATCCATGATTGCCTGATACGCCTGCTGTACTTCTTTAAACCGTTCTTCTGCCTGCTCTTTGTTCGGATTGTTCACATTGGCATCCGGATGATACTTACGACTCAGATTACGATATGCTTTTTTAATCTCTTCCTCCGACGCATTTGCCGGTACTCCTAATATATCATATGGACTTCTCATGTTGTGCCTCCATCTCCCGGTTTTTTCGATTCCGAATTGCTGTATATTTACAAAATACACCCGAATATATTATATTACGCAAAATCTCTGCATCCTCTACAATTGGCAGCCTTTCAAATGCCTTTGCGAACTCACTTGCTACCATAATCAGCAACTGATAGATCCATTCATCCAAATTATAATTCTGCATCTTACTTATTAAAGGATTAAAGCATCCCTTCTTTTCATCCCGTTCCAGATCATCATATGCATCCATAATATAGACAAACTTACCAATATAGAATCCCAATGTTCTCAGACTACCTGCCCATTCATCGTTCTCCATCACAAAGACTTCGCCAAGCAAGTTTCCAAAGCAAGCTGAAAGCTGGTCAATATCATCCGCCTGCTGTTTCTCCAATTCTGAAAGTCTGGCCAACTGTTCTTTTATTACAGTCGCCTGTCTCTCATACGTTCGCTCAATCTGTCTTACTTTACCAGATATCATCGTTCCATACAAGACTTTGCCAACTTTCTTTTCATCTGCATAATCATCCTTGCATTTATACCATGTAAGAAGCAAGCTCATATCTGCTACATAATGAATACAGGAATTTTCAAGAACTGTCTGTTTTCCAACCGGATGTACAATACAATGTTCTTTTTTCTCCACTGTCTCCGGTTCATATAACGCCGACAACAGCAATGCCAGAAATGTCATATCATAGCTTAAAGAGATCTGTCCTCTCATACCGGCATCTGTCTTCAATGCCCTACACAACCCACAATAGTATGCACGATACCTCTCGTACTCCCTAATCTTCAATTCCGGTTTGTTCATTACTATATAACCGTACATTCTCTACTCCTGTTCATTCCTCAGCTCTTTTTCTTAAACTGATACTTGCATCTTGGACAAGTGATCATAATCTTGCCTTTTCCCTTCGGAACACGAATCTTCTGTCCACATTTTCTGCATTTATAGATATGATATGGCTCCGCCGTCTGTTTACCATACTTGATCCGGTAACGAATATCTGCAAAAAATTTACGTATTCCCCAGGTCGCATCTAAAAACTTCTGATTCTGTGCATATCTCTTATTGATCTGTTTTGAAAAAATACGGATATAAGCATATATGATCATCACCCATGTCACAATCTGTAATGCAGGAATCCTCACAAACATCGTGATCACCGCAATAATGACTGCTGTCCAGATCAAAAATCCGGATAACTGATCTACACCGTATCTTCCCTGCATAAAATTAAGCATCCTTTGTTTTAATGTCATTTTCCGATTCATAGCCATCCACTTCCTTTATTTGATGATTATCAACTATATACCACTTTTGTGTTTATTTTATGTTCAAATCCAGAAAATATTGTAACCAACATATTATATACACAAAAACAATATTCTTTCATCTCTTTCTATATAAAAAAAGTGCGCGACGGTGCATGGCATCCTGTGGATGCCGTCTTATGCACCGACCGAGTCGGAGACGAGAAGATCGAACTTCGAGCCCAGGATTGGGCTCGTTTCATAATCGTGCAAGCACGAATCTTTGCTCAACTCATTGTATACACAAAAACAATATTCTTTCATCTCTTTCTATATGAAAAAAGCGCGAGACGGTGCATGGCATCCTGTGGATGCCGTCTTATGCACCGACCGAGTCGGAGACGAGAAGGTCGAACTTCGAGCCCAGGATTGGGCTCGTTTCATGCAAAAAGGGATATCCTTCCGGATATCCCTTTGCATGAAAAAAGCGCGAGACGGGGATCGAACCCGCGACCCCCTCCTTGGCAAGGAGGTGCTCCACCGCTGAGCCACTCGCGCATGTCTTAACGACAGGTATTAATATACCAAACGATTCCCACTTTGTCAACAACTTTTTTCAAAAAAATATCGAATTTCTTTTTTATCTTAATTAACAGCCTTCAATCCCGCATAAATCCTTACTTCACCAACTTTGACCCTGTCGTTGGATAAATCTGATAATCTGCCGTAGTTCCGCCATAAAAAATCTCCACCTTATTCTTATCTGCATCCAGTGTATAATAAAACTGATTCTTTCCGCTATCAAAATCATTACCGTCTGCATCCTTCTTTGATTTACCATCAAGTTGTGTTACTCCAAGCATACCAAATACAGCATCTTTGAAATCATTACCATCCATATCATTAACCGGATGTGCACTTGCATGCTGTACCGCATTGTCCTTCACAGAATCATCTGTAACACAAGTCATAATTGCTTTGGCAATCTCCTTACCGGTATCTACATCTGTACTGAGTCTTGCCTTTGCAATATAATGAACAAGCATCGGTGCCAATGCTCCGGTCAGAATTGCCATTATAGCAATCACTATGATCAATTCTACCATAGAAAATCCTTTATTCTTCATCTCCGTTATACTCCTCACATATAAAAGGAGGATCATTACGCCAATACTTCGTATTCACTATTAGTGTAATAATCCCCCGTGCGTACTCTCTGTGTAATCACCGTCAGCAGTTATAAATCACTTTCTCGACGTGTCAGCACATTAATAATCACTTAAATCTGCATTCAATTTCTTAATCGTCTGTAATGTCTTTGCCCGAACTTCTTCCGCATCAAATAAAGATAATAAGCTGTCTTTGTCGAATTTGTTCTGCATTAAGAACTCTACCCAATCCTCAATGTACGTCTTAACGTAATTAACATTCTCTTCTCTGCGATCTTTCAGATATTCTCCTATATTATGAATATGTTCAATCACTGTCGGCTCATTATTCTTGTTATTAACCGGCTTGTCATCTGATTCATCGGAAAGTTCAATCACCTTACCTGTCTTAGTAATAATAACTTTCTTATTCGGTGTTACTTCCGGTGTTGCCTGCTTGTCCTTACGTACGATCAACAATTCTACTACTTTAACCAAACAAGCCACACTATAGGTAACTTCTTCTTCCGTCTGTCTATCTTTTCCTTTGTTTGTATATTGATTCCATAACCATTCTGACTTACAGATCATATCTTTGATCTGTGCATTATCAAATAGTTTATGTACATCCGTTGCTACCGCCGGTGCCGCAGACTTACCGAATCCAAACTTAGGCGTTGCAACCGGTTCTGACTTTGTTTTCTCATAACGTGCTGGAAGATTAATACGATTATATGTCTCTGTAAACATCTTTCTTGCATGGTCTTCGTCATAATCAGAACTCAATACTACTTTATCCTTATTCTCCAATCCATGCCGAATCATATCATCTGCAGCAAGGAATACCAGGTGTTTCTGACGGTCTTCCAATAACTTCTTAATCTCATAATTAGTCTTACTCTTCTCAATGATTGAATTCTTACGAACCTTAAATGCCTTAATCTTCTCTTTCACACTGAAGAATAGCTTAAGAAGAGATGGATTTGCATTCACGTAATTACCGATCCATGTCAACTCTACATATTGATGCTCAATTCGGTTCGAGATCTCATATACATTATAACCATCAAATACGACATTCAATGTGGTATACAATAAATCCAGAATCTCATACTTCTCTTCCCAGGAACGGGTAGACAGATCCTGATTCACTAACTGTTTGATACCGCATTCATAGAATACGAGATTGTATTCATATAATCCTTCAAACACATTACTCTTATCACTCAAAGACGCACCAGCTCCAAGAATCTGAAGATTCTTCTTCATAACCGGTTCATCCTCAATGTACTTGTAAACTTTCTTAACAAATGCAGATACTTCCACTAACAGACTGTCAATTCTTCTGTTATAGATATCCTGCTTAGATATTGCTGAAATAACCGTTCTGCTCAATACATTCGTATACTGCGTACTGTTGCAGTTACGAATCAATTCTTTGAAGTTCTCATATACCTGCATATTATCTACCGGTATGTACTCTGCATTCAAACCATAGAACTCAAATGCCTTATTATAATCCTTCTTACGAATATAAGAATTAAACAGTCCCATGCTAAACTGAATCTTATAATCATTGCCTACATGTGAATCTTCTACAAAATAATCATATAATACTTCTAAATTATTCAGATATGCTTCTGAATTAGATGCAGAAGGCGGTAAATCCATCTCCATAACAACATTGATCAGATCCATATAACCCATAACTGCCTTGTCATAGGTAGAAGGTCTGTCATCTGCATCTGCAATCTGGTAACAGGTGTTGATCAAAAGTGGTGCCACACGCTCACCGATCAGACGCATCGCTTCTCCGAACATATCCAATTGATATAAATAGATCAACCAGATACTGTAACGATAAATACCGGTTGTATTGATGATTGCATCAGTATCTGCCGGATCAATATCTCCATACACAAACTTGAACAACGGTTCAATCCACTCTTCAATTTCATACTTACCCGGTTTCTTAATATTCTCATCTACAAACTCAGCCAGTTCGTATAGTTTTGTACACTGTGCTTTGACATCATCATCCACTAACATTGTTGATAGATCAAAATTGTGATCTTTCAAGTAATCAATAACAAGAGCATAAAAACCCTCTTCTACCTGTTCGTTCAGGAAACGAATCAACATTCCCTTGTTACTAGATGCTGCTATCGAAATAATATTCGTATCGTTACCCCGGGTAACATTAGCCGGTAAATTCTGCATGGTAACTCCTCCTTCTATCTGCATTTTGTGTGAAATAAATAAATTTCACCTAACTAATTAAAATATTATCACAAATTTAACTAGTTTACAACTAAATTTTATTCTGTTTTCAGTTAATATTACAGATTGTGATTGTGTATTTTGTACAACATTATTGATCTCATTCTTCTTTTGTATCATTTTTCAAATCTTTGATCAGATATACTACTCCCATTACCAGAAAAACAATTCCACAAAAAATCGATAATGTACCAAATGTCTTCTTAGAAACCGCAATCAACGCAATACCTGCAATCACCATCAACACACCACAGACAAAAAAATTCTTTGTTACCTCTTTCATCTTATCCATAATCAAACCTCTTTCCCGACCTGCATAAATATAATTTTATCTACGCCTCGTATAATCCTTTTTATTATCACACATTCTATAGAAAATGGCAAATAAAGAATTGCTTTTTCCCGTCATCCGTATTAAAATAAAAAACAGTTAAATTTATATAGTAAAGGAGATTCGCCATGGCAAAAAACAAGAACTTTTTTAGCAAATTACTTACGCTCACTGCTGCTGCCGCTGCTGTAGGTGGTGCATGTTATGTATTCCGCGATAAGATCAAGAGCAGTCCGCTTTATAAAGCAACTTTGGACAAAGCCTATGATTTATATGACAAATGGAAAGAACGTCAGGAAGATGAAGACGATGACGACTTCGAAGATTTTTCTTTTGACGAAAACGATGATTTCGATGATGTGTTCTCTGACGAAGACAAGTCAGAACGAGAGTATACGTCAATAACCATTAATGCAAAAGAAGATTCTGTGGAATCTCCAAATGAAGAGGCGGTGCAGGAAGATGAGACTTCACAACCGGCGGAGAATTCACCAATAGCTGAGGCACCGCAGGAAGATGAAGTTTCCCCTGCTGTCATCCAGGATGAGGAACCCAACATCACGCCATCTGACGGAATCATCCCTACTATTCCTTTTGGAACAAAAGATACTTCGGAAGACGAACCGGAAGTTCTCGGTTACGAGAACGAAGGGTTATCTGACGTTTCAGAAGATCCTGATGTATTAGAAGAACAGGACAAGTTAGATTTCTAAGTTGTAATCATGTGACTTGTTATGAGCTGTTGCATCCATATCTGTTGGTGTAGCAGCTCATTTTATACTATTGCACAATGACCATCCCTTATCAGGAAAGGAAGCACAATATATGGATACCAGTTACGAAGGATTTGCATATCTGTATGACCAGTTTATGGACAATATTCCTTATCAGGAATGGGCGGATTATCTTCGCTCCCTGTTCCATCAATATAATATTCCGGATCATGAAACTATTATAGAATTAGGCTGTGGAACCGGAAATCTTATGAAGTATATGGCAGATGCCGGTTACCCGGTCATCGGTATCGACAATTCGACCGATATGCTGTCTATCGCTGCGGACAAATTAGCTGCCTATGACAATGTGCAATTACTTCTTCAGAATATGCAGGAATTAGATTTAGGAGAACTTACCTGTCCTGCAATCTACAGTCTTTGTGACAGTATGAATTATCTGTTGACACCGGATGATCTGTTAGACACCTTTCATTGCGTTAAGCAACACCTATGTGCAAACGGATATTTCATATTCGATCTAAAAACACGCTATTTCTATCAGGAACTATTAGGCGATCAGACATTCTGTGACCATCAGAAACAAGGCAGCTATGTCTGGGAAAATTCATATTTTGAAGAAGATTCCATTAATCAATATGACCTTACATTTTTCGCCAGACAAGACAACGGTCTTTACAAAAAATTCAACGAGACACATCATCAACGAGCCTATGACATTCCAGAAATGATTGACTTTCTACAGACTGCCGGGTTAGAATATGTGACAGTATATGATGCATTTACCACCTCTCCACCATCAAAAGAGAGCGAACGCATCTATATAATTGCAAGAAACGGAGACAATAATAATGAATGATACAATTATACGAGGAATGGCAGCAGAGAATCAGGTTCGTTTCTTTGCCGCTTACACCAAGGAGGTCGTCGAGACCGCACGCACAATTCACAACACAACACCTGTAGCAACTGCTGCATTAGGACGACTGCTTACTGCCGGTTCCATCATGGGAAGCATGTGTAAGAATGATACTGACGTTCTGACATTACAGATTCAATGTTCCGGTCCGATCAAAGGACTGACCGTAACCGCCAATGCAAAAGCTGAGGTCAAGGGCTATGTCAATAATCCCAATGTAGACCTTCCTCTCAGTGCCAAAGGCAAGCTTGATGTCGGAAAGGCATTAGACCTTGGTGTATTAAGTGTCATCAAGGATATCGGAATGAAAGAACCTTATGTTGGACAGACGAATCTTGTTACAGGAGAGATTGCCGAAGATCTTACTTATTATTTTGCAACAAGTGAACAGATTCCAACTTCCGTTGCTCTAGGTGTATTAGTCGACAGAGATCTGTCCGTCAGACATGCCGGCGGATTCATTATCCAGTTGATGCCATTCGCAACCGAAGAACTGATTGCTGACTTGGAGAATCGTTTGAAGGACTTCTCTTCTATTACTTCTCTTATGAATCAGGGTATGACGCCGGAAGATATGATGCACAAGCTTTTTGACGGCTATGATATTGAATTAACCGATTCTATTGTACCACGTTATCAATGCAACTGTTCAAAGGAGCGTACTTACAAAGCAATTGCAAGTATCGGACGCAAGGATATTGAAGAAATGATCGCAGACAACGAGCCAATCGAAGTAGGCTGTCATTTCTGCAACAAGAAGTATATCTTTACCGTGGAAGATCTGCAGAACATGTTAGACGCACAATAATATATCTACAGAGCCTTCTATTGACCACTTGGGCAGAATTAGAATAACACAAGAAAAAGGATGCTTACGCATCCTTTTTTCGTATGTAAAATCTTATATATTGTTATTATTGTCTCCATACCGTAACCGTATATGACTGCCGTGTTCCATTTTGCGCTACACCGGTTATTGTAATATCAGTAGTTGTTCCTACCGGATTCAACGGATAAGAAATTCCTCCCCCTTCTACTGCCGCACATCCACTTATTGTTTTTGCGTTAACTGTAACAGCACCCACACTTGCCGGAACAACAACCGTATATGCAAAATTATTATATGCAAATCCCGGCACTATACCACCTATTTCTGCAATTGTGATCTCTGACAGATACGGATTCGGATTACCAGTCGCTGCCGGCAGTGCACATGCCGTTGCTGGCATATTATTGTATACCGGTATGTAAAAGATCATTGTATTCGCTAATATACCCAATGCATTATATGATGTTCTTGTACTTCTTCCCTCCGAATACGGTGCCTGTACATTTGTCATATACTGATGCTGATACAGGTAAGCTGCATTCGTTGGTGCTACATTGAACTTTTGCAGATACAATGTATTCTGTCCAATATTAATATAGTTCTTTGCTATATACTGTGCACCACCTACGATAGACTTATACGGATTCGTCCAAGGTCTTCCATAAGTTGTCTCGCCTTTGGTACCGCCCTTTGCCCAAAGTAAACCCTTTGCGACTGCATTACCACCATCGGAAGCACCAATATTATAATAATTATAGATACCTTCATATCCCTTATAAGTTCCACTCGTGGCATTTGAACCATTCGTCCCAACTTCCTGCTTGCACCTTGCGGCAAGGAAATACGGGTTAGCAGATGCCGACTTAGCTGCATCCATAAATGCCTGTGCATAGCTTCCGCTTACCGCCTGTCCATTCGCAGAATCTATCACACTATAATTGCCACTCATAAATGTATTGTTCAAAATACTCTGTACAACCGCAGCACTTTGCGATTCATCATATGCCAATGCTTCAAACTGAAAGATATCGGTATCATTCAGGAAATTACGTGGATCCATATAATATGCGATCACCTGCGAATTGGCACTATACCAATTCGTTCCATCCTTGACTGTATATGTATCGTTTGCCCAATTATACGCCCCTGCCTCTGTCGACAGATAGGAAAATGGTGCTAAAGATGCAGTCCCTGCCGGATAATTACTCTGGATAACATTCCTTCCCACAACACTCTCATTCGCAACTGCTGTGTTCCAGTCCAGATTCGTATTGATCGCAACAAAGCGCCAGTTCGGATATGCATTATGCAGCGCCTGGATGGATGGTTTGTAACTCTCCGGAAAAGAAGCCAGCATAGTAGCAAAGTCTGCATCCGAAACCGGAATATTCTTATCCTCCTCCGGTGGTGTTCCCAACGTTATATATTCTTTGACTACATATCCGGTTACCGTCTGCCCTTCATATGTGACTGTGATCTTATACCATCCGCCGGTCTCTTCCAATACTGACACCTTCGTTCCCTTCGGGATACGGATCAGAATGGTACTGTTCGTGCTCGGAGATTGTCTGACATTCAAGGTTGACGTAACTTTGTCATTCACATAACCATCCTGTGCTTGCTGTTCGTTCGGAGTAACCGTTCCACCAACTTCCACAAACTTGCACTGTATATAACCGGTCTTTCTCTTATTCTTATAAGGCACTTTTACCTTATACCAATATTTTCCGGACTGTCTGACAATATCTAATACACTAACCTCTGTTCCTTTCGTGATCTTTGCCACCACTTTAGAGGAAGTCTTTGCCTTCTGTCTCACCTTCGCATAGGAACTCACACTTTGTTTCACCACAGCAGTTGTCTTGGTATCCGGCTTAATGTACGCTGCACTGATATAACCTGTTCGTACCGTATCCCCTATCTGTGCCTGACACTTATACCACTTCATACCGCCATTGGTCGCAACCCCCAATATTGTAACTGACTGTTTCTTCTTAAGCTTTCCATAACTTTTGTATCGGATTCCCGCTTTCTTACGCATATTCACTTTCGTTTTTATTATTCCCGGATATGCAATCTTGGATGAACAAGTCTTTGCCGCCTGTACCTGCGTGGACTTCATCGGTATACATAATACCCCCATGCAAAGCAAGAAAACTATAATTATTCTTTTGTATTTATCCTTTTGCATCTTAACAGCTCCCATTCTTTTCTTATAGTAACACTACTTTACATAATACATTGTTTCCATCAAAATGACAACGCTTATTTTGCATTTGCAATCTGCTCTGCCAAGTCATTCAGATATACCCAGCGTTCCATCTTTTCTTCTAACTGCTGTTCTAATTCTTCTTTTATCTGTGTCAGCTCTGCTAACTTCGTATAATCACTCACCGCATCAAGCATAGACGCATCAATTCCTGCAATCTTCTCCTCTAAAGCAGCAATATCTGCATCGATCGTATCATACTCTCGCTGCTCCTGATAGGTAAATTTCAATTTCTTTTCCCGATTATTTTTCCACGTCTGCCGGCTGTCTGTCTTCTCTTTTGCGTTCGCTTTCCCTGACGTCACTTCTCCGGATACCGTTACCGAATCATTGAGTTTCCCGGTTGCAATAGCTTTTTCCAGATAATCTGTGTAACCACCCTCATACTGCGTGATCACACCATTTCCTTCAAACGCAAAGATCCGGTTCACAACCCGGTCTAAGAAATACCGGTCATGGGATACCGTGATCACAATTCCCTCAAAATAGTCCAGATATTCTTCTAATACCGCCAATGTTGTAATATCCAAATCGTTGGTCGGCTCATCTAAGATCAATACATTCGGTGCCGCCATCAACACCTTCAGTAAATATAACCGTCTCTTCTCTCCACCGGATAACTTTCCAATCGGATTATATTGTGTCTCCGGTCCAAATAAAAATCTTTCACACATCTGTGACGCAGAAGTCGTTCCCTTGCTTGTTTTAATGTATTCCGCAACATTCTTCACGTAATCAATGACTCGTTCTTCCGGATTCATATCCTCTACCATCTGTGAAAAGTATCCAATCTGAATCGTCTCTCCAATCGTTACACTTCCACTATCCGGCTTCTCTAAACCTAAAATAATCTTAAGCAAGGTAGTCTTACCACAGCCATTCGGTCCGACAATCCCTATTCTCTCATTTCTAATTGTATAATATGTGAAATCCGAGATTAATGTTCTACCATCATACGCCTTACATATATGATCAAGTTCAATTGTTTTCTTACCAAGTCTTGATGCTAACGAATCCATCTCCACCTGTCTGTCCTGCTCCGGGGCTTTCATATTCTGCATCTGTTCAAACCGCTCTAACCTTGCCTTCTGCTTCGTAGAACGTGCCTGTGCACCTCGCCTGACCCACTCAATCTCTGTTCGCAATATACTCTGTACCTTACGGTAACTTGCTGCCTGCTGATCCAACCGTGCCTGCTTGAGTTCTAAATACCCTGAAAAATTCGTGTCATAAGAATATAAACTGCCACGGTCAATCTCCACGATCTTATTGGTCACACGATCTAAAAAATAGCGATCGTGCGTTACCATGATCAATACCCCTTTGAATTTGCCAAGGTATTCCTCGATCCAACGCACCATATCACTGTCTAAATGGTTCGTCGGTTCGTCTAAGATCAGAATATCTGCTGGTGCAAGTAACGTTCTTGCAAGTGCTACCCGTTTCTTCTCACCGCCGGACAGTGGTGCAATCTCTGCATTTTCATCACAGATTCCTAATTTTCGAAGGATTGTCTTTGCTTCTGCTTCGATATTCCAATTCGGGTTTGAACTTACCTTACCCTTTGTCACATAATTAAGAATCGTATCTTCCGGATCAAATTCCGTATTCTGTGCCAAATATGCTATACTTGCCTGATTATTTTTAATAATACTCCCAGAATCCGGAGTTGAAAACCCTCCGATCATTTTCAGGAAAGTGCTTTTGCCACATCCATTGACACCGATCACCCCAATCTTATCCCCTTCATTAATTCCCAAGCTGACATCTTGAAGCAGTACTTTTTCTCCATATACTTTTGTGACATTCTCTATATTCAGTATATTCATATATCCTCCTGTTTTCGTACATACGCTTTGATATGAATACCATCTTCCCTGTATTCCTCTGATAATAATTGTCCGTATTTTCGAATATTGCTAAGCTTCGCCGTATCTTTATATGAAATCACACGCTCAACATAGACTTGCTGTTGCCGTAACTGCGTTCCAATCGTATCTAATAATACATCCAATCCCTTCTCCTGCTTCGCCGATATCGTTACCGTCGCATCAGCCCGAAGATCTTTGAGTACCGGTATGTCATCCAGCTTATCTATCTTATTGAATACCGTAATCACTGATTTGTCCGCAATATCTAACTGCCGAAGTGTATCATATACTGCATACATCTGCCGATCCATCTCTGGATTAGATGCATCTACTATATGCAGGATCAGATCACTATACTTTGCTTCCTCTAGTGTTGACCGGAATGCCTGAATCAGATGATGTGGCAGTTTCGATATGAAGCCAACCGTATCGGTCAACATAATATTCTGCCCATTTGGAAGCTGCAGTGCCCGTGTTGTCGGGTCTAAAGTGGCAAACAACTTATCCTCCTCCAACACATCTGCCTGTGCTAAATGATTCAGCAACGTTGACTTACCCGCATTGGTATATCCAACAATGCATACGACCGGACTGCTGCTGGCACTCCGTTGTTTTCTCTGTGTCGCCCGATGCTGCTTTACCTGTTCCAGATCCCGTTTTAACCGTGAGATCTGTTCCCGGATCAATCGACGATCCATCTCTAACTTCTTCTCACCGGGACCTCTGGTTCCAATTCCACCGCCCAATCTGGAAAGAGATGGCCGCAAACCGACTAACATAGTTGCATTATACTTAAGCTGTGCCAGTTCTACCTGAATCTTACCTTCTCTGGTATTCGCCCTTGCCGCAAAGATATCCAATATGATCATGGTTCGATCCATAATCTTGGTATCTAATATCTGCGACAGATTCTTCATCTGTACCGGTGTAAGTTCCGTATCGCAAACAATGCCTGTAGCATCATATGCCACAAGCATTGTACGCAATTCTTCTAATTTGCCCTTTCCAAGATAGGTGACCGGATTCTCTGATTCCAGATTCTGCGTGACAGTCCCCACACAGACCGCTCCCGCTGTCTTCGTGAGTTCCTCTAATTCCCGCAGGGATTCCTCATCCCGAAATCCGCCTTTCTCATATACCGCTACTAATATTACCTTTTCCTGCTCTGCCTGATTCTCATAAAACTGTGCCACGAGATTCCTCCGTTATTATTCTTTCGTCTCTGTCTGACGAGTATATAAGATATCATACTCATTCTTACCATCCACGTCTGACGGATACGCTTCTATAAATGCCTTTGCCTTATCGTAAGCTGTATTGTAATCCTTCATTTGCTCATAATATACAATCTCATCATACAATAATTCCTTAATATTAGACTGATCCTCTAACTGCTTGCCAGTCTCAATATAATTAAGAGCATCATCTAACCTGCCTTCATCTAATGCAATCGCAGCATATTGGGCATACATAAAGCTGTTCATTTCATTCTTCTGTAAGAATACATCATAATATAACTGCATATTCTCCAGATCACCTGTCTGTCCATAGCAGCTTCCCACATATAATACCAGATCACTGTATCCATCTTCATACGCCTGCAACAGAATTGGCAATGCCTGGCGATAATCCTGCCAATCATACAACTGCAGTCCATAGGCTACATTTTCCAGATAATCAAGCTCTTTATCCTCTTCCTTTGACCAGATACGAATCTTACTATATTCATAGCAGGCTGATCCATATTCTCCTGTATTCACATAACAATCCGCTAAATACATCCGCACATCATTATCAAAAAACTCTAACAATGGCAGTCCCGGCTTCAATGCCTCATTCAATAAATCAATTGCTCCTGTGTAATCTTTCTGTTCATACAGAGACATTGCTTTATCCCGCATACTATACTTAATCCCAAATGATATTCCATATACAAAGATCAATAATATCACCAATAAACCAACCCATTTGGCTAATGTCTTCAATGTAAATGGCTTCTTTTTTTTCTTTCTTTTGACCGGACGATACTCCGGTATCTCATAGATTCCATATCTGTCTCTCTTATTTCTGCGTCTGTTCCGTCTTCTCATGACACTTCTGCCCTTCCTTTTATCAGCCTATTGTAACACAGAATTACAAGATTGTAAAAATATTAAATATACTTATTGTGTGGTGACAATCTCGTTTACCTCTTTGGTAATCCGTTTTTCTCCCTCACTCTGTCATCTAGTCACAAACTCATCGGCTGTATCTGTACAAAATAGACAGTTGGAATTATATCCATCTTCGCGTTCCTTATTATATCTGCCACCATCTTTCCTATTCAGGCAGTCATCCTATCTCGTATATAACTGCTTCATACGGGCGCAGTTTCAATCCCCGATAGTAATCCTCGCTGCTGTCCGGATAATTCGATAACAGGATCTTACCCGGCAGATTTTCCTTTATTTCTGTCTCTAACGATACTGTAATATCCTTTCCATAAAAATTACATACTACTAATATTCTCTCATCATTCCAGATTCTTTCATATGCGAACACACTCGGATGCTCCATACATAACATATGGAAATCACCCTCCGTGAAGATCTCTCTTTCTTTGCGTAAAGCGATCAGCTTCTGATAATGATAGAAGATGGAATTCTCATCTGCTAATGCATTTGCCGCATTGATTGTATCATAATTCGGGTTGATTGCAAACCACGGATTACCCGTTGTGAATCCGGCATGTTCTGTGGAATCCCACTGCATCGGTGTTCGCGCATTATCCCGACTCTTCGCATAGATACTTGTCATAATATCTTCATGACTTTCTCCTTTTTCAATCCTCTCTTTGTACATATTCAAGGTCTCAATATCCTCATATTCCTCAATAGTATTCAGACGGATATTGGTCATTCCAAGCTCTTCACCCTGATAGATATACGGTGTTCCTTTCATACCGTGCAGTAAGGTCGCCAGCATCTTCGCACTTTCTACCCGATACACTCCGTCATCCCCAAACCGGGATACAATTCTCGGCAGATCATGGTTATTCCAGAACAAGCTATTCCAACCATCTCCATGAAATGCCATCTGCCATTTGTTCATGACACGTTTCAGTTCTCCTAATTCCAACGGTTTCAAATACCACTTCCCCTTGCCCGGTACTTCATCTAATACCATATGTTCAAATTGAAAGATCATAGATAACTCCCCGCGTTCCGGGTTGCTGTATAGCTTTCCGATCTCTTCGTCCGCACACCAGCATTCTCCGACCGTCACCAGATCTTTTCTCGAAAATGCCTGCTCATACATCTCATGAATATACTCATGCAGATGCGGTCCATTTGCGGTAATCTTCTGTTCTGGAATCTTGCCAAGCAGTTCGATAACATCTAACCGGAATCCGCCAACTCCCTTATCAATCCAGAAATTGAGAATATCAATCATCTCCTGCCGTACCTTTGAATTCGCATAATTAAGATCCGGCTGCTTTTTACTGAAAAGATGCAGATAATAGGAATCCGTTACCTTATCGTATTCCCACGCACTTCCTGAGAACATAGAACCCATATCATTTGGTACTTTTCCATCTACATTGTCTTTAAAGATGTAATAATCACGATAGGGATTATCCTTACTCTTACGGGCTTCTACAAACCATTTGTGTTCATCTGAGGTATGATTGAACACCATATCCATAATAATCCGGATACCCCGTTTGTCTGCCTCAGCAATCAGACGCTCCATATCCTCCATCGTTCCAAATTCATCCATAATATCACGATAATCACTAATATCATATCCATTATCATCATTTGGCGACTTGCATACCGGACTTAACCAGATAGCATCAATTCCCAATTCTTTCAAATAATCTAACTTCTCGATAATCCCCGGAAGGTCACCGATTCCATCTCCATTACTATCCTTAAAGCTTCTTGGATATACCTGATATACTACACTATTCTTCCACCAATGTTCCATGTACAAAACCTCTCCTATAACTTCCAAATGTCTCTGTTATACTCCTCAATCGTACGATCTGACGAGAAAAATCCTGCCTTTGCAATGTTCACGATCATCTCCTATTATGATTGATAAAAAATACCCCGAAGCTTTCATTCTCTTCGAGGCACTCTTAACTTTCTAACTATTATACGCTTATGATGCAGATGCCATCTCTTTGAGATTAGATCTCTGCTCCATATAATCTTCTACTTCATTCTTCTCAATCTTAAGTGAAATTGCAAACTCGCCATACAAATTATCCTGTGCCTGCTTCAAATATCTCTCATCACATGCCGACATCTTCTTGCCTTGCGCCAAACGTTCTTCTTTTCTCTTGTATACAGTCTGGATGATCCGCATCCATTCTCTGCAATCGCAAGACTTCAATGCCTCTTTGTAAGCCAACTCCCGCTTCTTGTCATCTGCTACTATAATCTCATCCACATCCGACATCTCATCCATCAATTCCAATGCCTGTTTCTTACTGATCACTGAACGAATCTTAACTTTGTTATTATCTACCGGTGTGAATACGGTACTTCCTTTGGTGTATAACGGTAACAACGTATAATATATCTTATCACTATTCACACCACTCAAAGGCATCGGTCCAATCTCTTCCACTCTGCACACACCATTCATTCCATAAACGACATACTCACCAATTCTAAACATTTTACTCCTCTCTTTCTAAAATTTAACATTACTTAACATCTGTTATTATAATAACAAAAATATTTAACTTTCGTAAGCCGTTTTCCGCTTTTTTACAGATTTTCTCTGTTTTTGCCACTCTATCGACAAGAAATTGTGCAGTTTTACAACATTCGTCTGCTACCATTCCTTACCGTCCTACCCGTATTTTTCCACAAAAAGAAACAAAATATACCTCCTATGAGTACATTTTCTTCATACTCATAGGAGGTATTATGATCAACGGTCATATTTACGAATCAAACCGATTCCCAATGGATATGGACCTGTATGCACTCCGATCATGGCTCCGATCTGAAAAATATCAACATCATTAACATTAGAATATGTCTGTAACGATGCCAAAAGTTCTTTCTTGAATTCTACCGCTTCCTCGTAATCATATCCATAACCGATTACAATCTGATAATCATCCGGCGATTCCTTGATCTCTGTAAAATGTGCTTTGGTCTTTTCTAAAATCTTCTGAATAGACTTCTTTCTGCTCCGTGCTATACCAAACGGGAATATCTCGCCCTCTTTCAAAATGATCATCGGACGAATCTTCAGTGCATTCACTGCCACCTTCATCACCTTGCCGACACGTCCACCATGAATCAGATAATCCATATTACCTACTGTAAAAATGATCCTTCCGGTTTCTTTGATCCGGTCAATTCCTTCTATTACCTCATCATAAGAAAGACCATCTTCCTGCATCCGAACCGCTTCTAAAACCAATATGCCCTGCAATACCGTATTCACCGTTGCATCAATTACTGTAATTCTTGCATTCGGATAATCTTCTAACAAAATATCCTTAGCTGTGGAGGCAGAATTATACGATCCACTAAACTTCGTCGTAATACAGATACAGATAATATCCATGCCCTTTTGTAAATACAGCGTAAATGCGTCAATATAATCCTCTACAGACGGAAGGGATGTCTTCGGAAAGATATCCGGATGGTCAACCATCTTCTGATAGAATTCATGCACCTTAATCTCCTCATTCTCTTTGAAATAATTCTCTTCATCAAAAGATATATAAAACGGTACAACGTGTAACTGTTTCTCCTTCACAAGTTCCTGACTCAGATCGCAGGAACTGTCTGTAATAATCTGATAAGCCATGTGATATCTCCTTACTCTATGTTATCTCTAGCACTTATGCATGTGCACAATTCAAAACATGTCTTCCATGTAATGCAATGTAGTATCAAAAACCACAATATACATTATCACTATAACATGTTTTTTTATATATGAAAAGACTTATTTTCCTCTAAAGCCAAAAAGTACATAGCATTTAATCAAAGAAAAGAAGCTCTCAACACCAGTATGTCAAAAGCTTCTTATCCCGTGTAACTTTACTTATAGATTCCTAAAACATAATCTCTTTCTTATCACTTAGTAATTTACCGCCATGAATGATCTGCATAATTCCTACAGTCAGACCTACTATGATCATAATAATCCCAAATACAATATTCCATGCACCAACTTTGCTCATTGTCTTGTAAACTTTTTCGCTCATAAGATACCTCCATTCCTTATTGAATCTTCACTTACCGCAAATACCTCTCCGTATCGGATTCTATTTTGCACCATACTGCTCATAGTATGCATCGATTGCTGCTTTTAATGTATCATCAATGATAACTTTTCCTTTATATGGCTTGTTATACAAATGCTCTACCACTTCTGCCATAGTTACAATCGAAGTTGTCTTGAAACCGTATTTTTCTTCAATCTCTTTCAAAGCAGATTTCGTACCCTGCCCACGTTCCATACGATCTACCGATACAACCATACCAACCATCTCTACTGCACCCTGTGCTTTAATAATTGGTAATGTCTCTTCAATGGAAGTTCCCGCTGTTGTTACATCCTCAATAATCACAACTTTATCACCATCTTCGATCGGGCTTCCTAAAAGAATACCCTTATCTCCATGATCCTTTACCTCTTTACGGTTCGAACAGTAGCGGATATCCTCATCATACATATCTGCGATTGCCATTGTAGTTGCTACTGTAAGAGGAATTCCCTTATAAGCCGGTCCGAATAATACATCAAAATCGGTACCAAACTCATTATTGATCGCTTCCGCATAATATTCGCCCAAACGCTTTAACTGGGAACCTGTGCGATAAAATCCCGTATTAACAAAGAACGGTGTCTTTCTTCCGCTCTTGGTAATAAAATCACCAAACTTCAATACGTTACAATCAATCATAAATTCAATAAACTCTTTCTTGTACTGTTCCATGTGTAATCATTCCTCCTTCAATCGAACCTAATTCTCTGCAAATCTTGATAAAAACTGTTTCGTACGCTCCTGTGTCGGATGTTCAATGACCTGTCTCGCATCTCCCTGTTCTAAGATAATACCTTCATCCATAAAGATTACCTGATCCGCTACATCCCGTGCAAATGCCATCTCATGCGTAACAATAACCATCGTTGTATTCTGGTCTGCAAGACTGCGGATAACCTTCAACACCTCTCCGGTAAGCTCCGGATCCAATGCGGATGTCGGCTCATCAAAACATAAAATGTCCGGGTGTAATGCCAATGCCCTTGCAATTGCAACCCTCTGTTGCTGACCACCGGATAACTGATGTGGATAGTGATCTGCACGATCAGACAATCCCATCTTATCTAACAATTCTTTCGCATGTTCCTCAATCTGTGCATAGATTTCTTTCTTATTCTCTTTGAATCCCGGTTTCTCTTTCTCAAGCAACTGGTTTGCCAACATTACATTTTCCAATGCAGTATACTGCGGAAACAGATTAAATGACTGAAATACCATTCCAAAATGCAGACGTTTCATCCGAACATCCTTCTCTCTCATCGTTGTTGGATCTTCTGCATCAAATAACGTCTCTCCTTGTACAACAATCTTACCCTTATCCGGTCTTTCCAGAAAGTTAAGACATCGAAGTAACGTTGTCTTACCGGAACCGGAAGAACCGATAATAGCAAGTGCCTGTCCCTGCTCCAGAGAAAAATCAATGTTCTTAAGTACCTTCGTTGAGCCAAAGCTCTTCTCTATATTATGAACCTCTAATATTGCCACGTTACCATCCTCCTTACTTGAAATAATCCAGCTTGCGTTCTAACCATCCAAGAAGGAGCGTCAGAATACCACTGAATACCAGATAATATACTGCCGTAAAGAACAATGGCCATATCTGACCGGAGATTCCCTGGGAACCTTTCAAAAATGCCTGACCTGCCCAGATAATCTCCTGTAACGCAATGATACGTGCCAATGAAGTATCCTTAACCAATGTAATGATCTCATTGGAAATCGGAGGTACGATCCGTTTGATCATCTGTAACAAAGTGACCTTAAAAAAGATCTGACTCTTCGTCATACCAAGTACCAGACCTGCTTCCTGCTGTCCCTTTGGTACACTCTGGATTCCACCACGGTAGATTTCTGAAAAATAGCACGCATAATTCACTATAAAGGATACTGCTGCCGCTAAGAATCTTCCCTCTTCACCACCGCCCCAGATTGTCTTACCAAGTACCAACCCCGGAAAATAATAGATAATTAAAAGCTGAATCATAAGAGGTGTTCCTCTTATGATCCAGACAAAAATCCGGGTAAGGTATCGAAGGGGCCGAAATCCGGACATCGAACCAAATGCAATGATCAATCCTAACGGAAATGCTCCTAATAACGTTACAAAAAATAATTTCAATGTCTGCACAAAGCCTACATTCAATGCCTGAAAAACAATCGGCATCTGTTCCATAATTGTTGACATACCTTTACCTGCCTTACTTTATCCTACTGTTCAACCAATGCAGCCTGAACGCCGTACTTCTCAGCAGTTGTCTTCATACTACCATCGTTATAACTGTCTGCAAAAAATGTATTTAACTTTTCTGCCAGATCAGAACCTTTACGGAAACCAACACCATACTCTTCACTATTGAAGCTTGCTGTATATGTAAGATCCTCATATCCTGTTCCCTCTCCAACCATTGCGGCTGCCATCAAGGAATCAATTACAGCTGCGTCGGAGGTTCCTGCCGCAACCTCCATCAAGGCATCAGCCTGTGCTTTAACCGGTGTACAATTATAACCAAGTGCATTCACTTCTGCTTCACCGGCTGAACCGGCCTCTACTGCAAAACTAAGATCTTTCAAACTCTCTACTGTCTGATACTGATCTGCAACATCTTTTTTCACAATCGCAACCTGTGCATTATTACAGTATGCCTTTGAACATTCCATAGAAGATGTCACTTCATCGGTTAATGTCATACCATTCCATACACAGTCAATTGACTTCGCATCCAGCTCCAATACTTTATTGTCCCAGTCAATCTCTACAAACTCAACATCCACACCAAGGCTCTTTGCAAATGCGGTTGCCATATCTGCATCGAATCCGATCCAGTTACCATTCTCATCCTGATAATCCATTGGCTCAAAGTCTGTAATACCAACGATCAATGTTCCCTTATCCTGTACATATTGAAGATCAGACTCATCACTTGACGGATCTTCGGATGCTTCCGCAGAATCTGCCTGCTCTACTGTTGTATCCTGATTGTTTTCATTCTTACCACTGTCACTTCCACACGCTACCATGCTAAAGCATAAAGTCAAAGAAAGTGCTGCTGCTAATACTTTTTTCTTCATAATAAATAATTCTCCTTCCAAAAATGAAGCGTTTTATCCTTTGATAAAGCACAAATTTCGCACAATGGCATTCTACCATAGCAAAAACCATGTGTAAAGCACATGTTGTTCATTTTTCGGAAGGAGAAAGTTAAATCTGTTCTGTATATGCCTATATATTCGTATTAAATAGTCCCTACTTCACACAACCAATGATCTCATTGATATCTTCAATACCTTTTTCTTCCATAAACTTCTTCATTCCATCAATCACCTTGATCGTTGTATAAGGATCATGGAAATTCGCCGTACCAACAGATACCATCGTTGCACCTGCCATCATAAATTCAATGGCATCCTCATAATTGCAGATACCACCCATACCGATGATTGGCAGATTCACTGCATTGGCAACCTGATATACCATACGGACTGCAACCGGCTTAATAGCCGGACCCGACAATCCACCCGTCTTATTCGCAATCGCAAATTGTCTGCGGTTAATATCAATCTTCATTCCGGTTAATGTATTGATCAGTGATAATGCATCTGCTCCACCTGCCTCTGCTGCTTTTGCCATTACGGTAATATCTGTCACATTCGGGCTTAACTTCATTACAATCGGCTGCTTTGCTTTGGCTTTGACCGCCTTCGTAATCTGCTCTAAAGCTTTTGGATCCTGACCAAATGCGATCCCTCCCTCTTTGACATTCGGGCAGGATACATTGATCTCTAACAGATCAACCGGCTCATCTCCTAAGCGTTCTACAACTTCTACATAATCCTGTTCTGACTTACCGCATACATTCACAATGATCTTCGTATCGAACTGCTTGAGAAATGGAATATCTCTTCCACATAACACATCAATTCCCGGATTCTGAAGTCCAACTGCATTCATCATACCACCATACGTCTCGGCAATACGTGGGGTTGGATTACCCGGCCATGGTACATTTGCAACTCCTTTTGTTGTAACCGCACCAAGCTTATTCAGATCTACAAATTCATGATACTCTGCACCGGAGCCAAATGTTCCGGATGCCACTGTTACCGGATTCTTAAATTCTACTCCTGCAATATTAACGGAAAGATTCATTAGAATTCCACCTCCCCTGCGTCAAATACGGGACCATCTTTACATATTCTCTTATTCTTTACATGGCTATGATCATCTACCTCGGTCGACTTGCACACGCAGGCAAGACAAGCACCAATTCCGCATGCCATCTTCTCTTCCAAAGAAAGCTGTGCCTCCATATGATTAGCAAACGCATACTCCTTGATCGCACGTAACATCGGAGTCGGTCCGCAGGCATATATAATATCACCTTTAATCTCATATTCACGGATTGCATCTAAGACATTGCCCTGTACACCGGTCTTGCCATCCTCACTCGCAATATAGATCTCTCCTCTTGGTTCCAGATCCTCTAATAAAAAAGTCTCATCCCGGAATCCCAATACGATATTCTTCTCACAATCTAACTCCTTCGCAAGCTCTAACATTGGTGGAATTCCAATACCTCCGCCAATCAGAATAGCACGCTTGTCTTTCAAAGTAAATCCATTACCAAGCGGTCCCATAACCTCTATACTATCGCCTTCTTCCAACTTAGAGAATTCTTCCGTTCCTTTACCTACAACACGATATACCAAACGAATCGTTCCCTCTTCATGATCGATCTCACACAGACTGATCGGACGTGGTAACAAATTCGCTCCATCCTTGCTATACAACGATACAAACTGTCCGGCTTTTGCCTGATCTGCAATCTCCGGCACATACAAAACAAGACTGTAAATATCGCTCGCCAATTTCTTCTGACTGCGTACTTTTGCTGTTAATTTCACTGCATTCATTTCATTCACTCCCAATTGTTTCTATTATTCACTCAGATGTCTTCCATTAAAAGAAACCTACCCCTTATTCCCGGATCGTTTCTTTCAGGTTCCCATGTTCTTTGCATTTCTGTCTCTACCGGACCTTTGCAATTGCCCCCGTGATATCCTCTATCATATCAATCACCGCCTGACGGGATGCATCCGCAAAGTTCTCTGCTCCGAACTTCGCATACTTCTCCTGCTTATATGCCGCAATGATTCCTCTCGAAGAATTCACAATTGCACCTAATCCATCGGCATTAAAGTAATGTACCAGATCTTCTGCCTTACCCCCTTGTGCACCATATCCCGGTACTAAGATATAAGTCTTTGGCATCAGCTTACGAAGTGTCTTACCCATCTCCGGATAGGTTGCTCCAATAACACATCCTACATTGCTATATACATCACCCATACATTCTTCACCCCATTCATTCACCTTACGGGCAACTAATTCATATAATGGTGTTCCCTCCACTAACTGATCCTGGAATTCACCGGAAGATGGATTGGAAGTCTTAACCAACACAAAGATTCCCTTGTTCTCCTCTTTACATACATCAATAAATGGCTTCACACCGTCACTTCCCAAGTATGGATTCACCGTTACAAAATCCTCAGAAAATCCGGAATACTGCTTACTTCCAACCGTTACTTTACCAAGATGTCCGGTTGCATAAGCTCCGGAAGTAGAACCGATATCTCCACGTTTAATATCCCCGATCACAACCAGGCCTTTGGACTTACAATATTCGCAAGTCTTAGCAAATGCAGCCAGTCCCGGTACCCCAAACTGTTCATACATTGCAATCTGTGGCTTTACTGCCGGAATCAGATCATAAGTTGCATCTACAATTGCTTTATTAAACTGCCAGATTGCCTCTGCGGCTCCCTCTAATGTCTCTCCATATTCCTCAAATGCCTTTTTCTGTACATGCCCCGGTACATAACCAAGCATCGGATCTAATCCTACTACCACAGGTGCATTCAACGTTGAAATCTTCTCTACTAATGTGTTAATCATAACTTTCCTCCTGAAATGGTCCTATCGGACATACTTATATGTATTATAAGACAATTCCTGCCATTCTTCAATTCTTTATAATGACTTTTTATGAAATATTGGTAACAATATTTATCTTGTTTGTTCTATAAATGATCCTCTCAGAATCATATTTCTAAAATTACATTACATTTTAAGAATTTTTTTGAAGACATTTTCTTTCCACTGTCGTTATAATAGGTGTAAGCGCAAAGAAGGGAGGCGATCATATCACAGAAACTGAATATTTTGAGTACCTGCTCAACCAGTACGGCAATCTGGTATATTCCATCTGTTATAAGACCTGCCAGAATCCCTTTGATGCAGAAGATCTGACTCAGGAAACATTCCTGTCTGCTTACCGGAATCTGAATCAGTTTGACCGTACATATGAGAAAGCCTGGATCTGTAAGATTGCTTCCCGCAAATGTCTGGACTATCTGAAAAATTCAGGACGTCGTATCTTGCCAACCGAGGACACCAGTCTGGAACAGGCTGACGAGACATCCCTGATTGAAGATTCGTATTTAGAGCAGGAAACAATGCAGCAATTATTAGCCGCCTGCAAACAGTTAAAACCGCCTTATGATGAAGTTGCAAGAATGCACTTTTACGAGGAACGGACGGCCGCAGAGATTGCGAAGATAACCAATAATAATGTAAAAACTATACAGACACAGATCTATCGTGCCAAAGCAATGCTTAAGAAGCTATTGCAAAAGGAACTATTACAGGATTGGGAAAGGAGGGCACCATGACAGATACAGAATTTCTACAATTATTAGAAGATATGGCTTCGGACGAACATCCGTTAGATGATTGCTCCATCAAACAAGCCAACTTATTAGAACAGCATATGAAAGAAGAACATCTCATATATTCTTATGAATTAGACGAGATACCGGATGCAGGTTCAAACCGGATGCCAGCCTACTTAAAGGACCAGATTCTGACACGGGTTGCACAACCGGATATGCAGATTGTTGCCACGCCAAGAAGAATATCCAAACGTATGGAATTTTTCCTGTATAGCTGCCGTATCACTGTTGCCGTTGCTGCTTCTCTTCTATTGTTATTTGCAGCATCATTCAGCCAATCGGTCGTGACACCACAACCAAAGATCAACACGCAAACACAACTTGACGTAACTGATACAATTACGGATCACTTTACAACCAACAGTACGACTATTACCGGATGGCTGCAAAGCTTTTCCAAACAGATCATGACAGTCGGATCTGCATTAGTCAAAAAGGATGAAACACCGTCCCGGTCAGATTCATCCAACAAGAAGGACTTTTCCCCTTCTCATCAGTATAAAAATTAATATATTTTAGTAAATATCAAATACAAAACGGAGGTTTTCATTATGACAAAACAGAAAAAAGGATTTTTATTATTTGTTGCATCTCTCATACCTGGAGCCGGTGAACTTTATATGGGATTTCGTAAGATGGGATTAAGTATCATGACATTATTCTGGGGCTGCATTGCCATTGCCTCATTCTTTTCGTTTGATGCAATCATATTCTTTTTACCGATTATCTGGTTCTACAGCTTCTTTAATACCCATAATTTAAAATCACTGTCCGAAGAAGAATTCCATGCTGTAGAAGACAAATTAATTCTGCCTGTAGATGGTTTCATTCAAAACAAAGAACAGTTTATGAAACGTTATCGCAATGCCGCTGCCATCCTTCTCATCTTTATTGGTGTCGCTTCCCTCTGTAACATCGGAAGTGACTGGCTATATCAGCTTTTAGGCACCAATGACTACTATTATATTCTCGATTTTGCACGTCAGGTTCCTGCCATTTTCCTGGCAGTCTTTCTAATTGTATTTGGTGTACATTTGATCCGTGGCAAATACGAAGATTTAGAAAATGAAGAAGCCGCTCATACATCTACACTTCACGAATACAAACGCTCTGTAGCTCCTACTGAAAACTTTCAAAAATCATCAGCTACATCAAGCGAAACAACAACTGCATCAGAAAAGGAGGACAATTCAAATGAAAACGCATAGAGTTGGAACTACTACCTTCGGAAGTATTCTGATTGTACTTGGCATTGTACTTCTACTGCAATTATTCATCCCCGAACTTAATTACACCATCATATTAGACTGCTGGCCAGTTACCCTCATACTTCTCGGAATCGAGATTCTTGTTGCAAATGCAAAAAGCAATACCGTACAATTCCAATATGATGGATGGTCGATCGTATTGATGTTTCTTACACTTGGTTTTACATGCTGTATGGGCATCGCAGACTTCATACTTACACACATGCCCCAATACCTATAACCCTTGCACAGCGTAAGTGAGACGGACGCGCATGTCAGGAGTGTATGAACCCGCCTTTTGGGTGGTGTCATGTTGCAGCAGGCACACTCGCGTTACGACTCGCACGCAGCAGACACTAATACTCCTTATAATAAGCGAACTCACGTAAAAGAAGATATGGATTCTTGAATGTATATATGCGTTATACGAATACATTCTT
>Ga0129310_1000953_pt1 | contig 28920 bp, 23 predicted proteins | sample Go1ome_2_FD_94433 | JGI IMG/M metagenome (GOLD analysis project Ga0129310, IMG submission 94433) | Western lowland gorrila individual fecal microbial communities from Wisconsin, USA - Go1022A metagenome | ecosystem: Host-associated > Mammals > Digestive system > Large intestine > Fecal | place... | reverse complement strand
TCCCACTACCTCTTTGGTTTTCACCTTATCATCAGGCGCGGTTGTCGTTACCTTTCCTATGATTTCATCTGCCGTAGCGGTTTCTCCGTATGCCTTATCCAGAGTTCCTCCGGTTGCTTCATATTTTTCAGCATCATTCTGTGTAAACTCAAAAGGCGTTCCCATAGCTGGATTTTCACCATTCGGGCTGTATGCCACCAGAACTACCTTTTTTCCTTCCGGAACCGTATTTGCAGGAATATCGATTGTGAAATCGCCATTTATCAGACCGGCGAAAGGAATTTTTGCAGTGCCATATTCTTCCTGTGTATAACTGTTTGACGCCTCATCATATCCCTGAAGCTTCACCACTGCATCCCCCGCGTCCTGATTTGTGATATCGAGCAGCTTTGATTCATCTGAAGGATCCTTTTGAAGCGGCTTCGGGACAGTACCTGTAATCGTTACTGCCTTTGTAAGATCAAATGAAGTCGTATTCTTGACCGGAGCGGATACCAAATAGTCCTTTGCATCATCCGGTTTCGTCTTATCCTCCATGAACTCCTTTCCGTCAGGCACACCGTCTCCATCCGTATCTACCTTTTTGGCATCTGTCCCTATCTGCCATTCAACAAAATCAAACAGGCCGTCCTGATCCGTATCATTTGTATCTAAATAAGCATTTGAGTAAGAATTGGTCAATTGTTTTGGCGGCGCTCCTCCATCCGGCTTATGGATAACCGTTTGATTTGATTCATTCAGATAATCTGCTTCCATCCAATGTTCAAACAATACACGGGCATTCTTAGCTTCTACATAATCATTCATCTCCTTTGCAAATTGGGCTAATGTGACGTCATCCCGCAATTTGTAAGAAATCGTATAATTTCTGCTCTGGCCCAATGTCCCCCAAAAAATATCGTTTGTATTATCTCTTGCTGAACTCAACTGTGTTGTTGTGTCATTTCCAATAATACTCAGTTCCGGAACTTCACCGGTATTGAGCATTCCGGTATCATCAATTGTTACCTTGAATTTTTCTCTGGCATCAGGCTTTACCCCTTTTACATCTGAGTTGTAAATGTAAACTTCGCTCCTGTCAATGTACCGTAATAATTCTACGGGCATCTTTTCTTTTACATATACAACCCATCCATAATCAGTCTGTAGGTAATTCTGGTTTGGTTTCCATGAATGAATTGATTTTATGGACATTGTTCCCGCATCAAAGACCACTTTCTGATTCATTGCACCTCTAGTAAAGTCTGTATCTTTTTCATTTTTCACATTTGAATTGTCCTGGAGAATAAATCCATTACTAACGCTTTCTTCGGCAATCGCACCATTACTTTTAATCCATAAGCTGTTAAACGAAACCTCTTCATCCGCAAGGCCAAGACTTTCCAGCGTATGCCCATTCTTCAATGTAATCTTTATGTCATGATTTGTTACAACTCCAATCGCCCCAACATTCATATTTCCCACAACAGGAATCATCCAAAGGGCTCCATCATTCATTTTCTGCAGATTTGTGTCATCCAGTGTCACACGGTCAATCTGTTTATAAAACTGGTCATTTGAAAAAGTTAAAATAAATTTTCCTGCAAATGGGTTGGAGGCATCTTCTCCCCAGCCCTGACCTAATTTCGTCCATTTACTATGTATTAAATGAATCGTTCCATCCCCATCTACTTTAGAAAAAATAGTAGCTGCATATCTTAAATCCGATTCTTCAATTCCATTTGCCGTAAAATGACTGTTTGTATCCATACTGCGTTCACTAATACTACCATTGCCATTCCGATACGAAACAGCAGCATAAGACGGCATTTCAATAGAAGGGACCATCACTGCAATACTTAAGGCAAATGCACACGCCTTTTGTCCTGCCCTTTTAATTTTTCGTCTTTTCTGTTTCAAACTGCTCTTCATACTTTTAATTTCCTCTTTCTTTTAATAAATATAATTTATAATGATTTATAATGAACTTTTCTTACCATCCCCTTCCTTTTCTTGTTTTTTCCATAGTCTATAACATCCTGTAGTGTATCCCTTCCGAAAAAGCTTTCTAATGTCATTTGCAGCTCTTCATAATAAACATGCATGGGACACGCCTCATTTCGTTTACAAAGTCCATCCGGTTCCAGACAACGATTTATTTTCATCGTCTTTTCAAACAGGAGGATTATATCAAGCAGCACAATTTCTTTTGCTCTCTTAGCCAGTCTGTATCCGCCCGTCACGCCATGTGTACTCGTAACCAATCCAGCGTCACGCAAAATACGCAAAACTTTTTGTACAAATATCTTGTTAAGCCCTACTGCCTCACCAATTTCTGTTGAACTGGATAATCCCTCTTTGCCAGCAAGGTATAGCATACATCGCAATGCATAGTCAGTTGTCATTGTTAACTGCATGTAGAACTCCTTCCTACCTCCTTCCATCTAAAATTTCAATGGAATTACATACCATACACAATGGGTATGTAATCTAACGAAACCTGGGATGTTATATATTTTTTTACAGGTGCATTATAACGATAATTTTAAAAAAAGATTGTAAATTTATTAATATTTATGTATGTTTCCATATTTTTTTCTTTCATCAATTGATTATTACAATAAAACCATGATAAACTCGAACCACTTCCTACCATATGCTTATATTTGGTAACCATTTTGAAAAAAGAACCGTAAACTATTGTAAATAATGCATTACTTTCAAACAAAAGATAAACGTATCAGGGAGTTTTTTATGATAAACAAATTACTTAAATTAATAAAATCCATACATGTAATTTCGCATCTGCCCATCTATGTGTTCAATAAGGATTTTCATCTGGAACATCTTTTTGTTGCAGACCGGGTCCAGGTGCTTCCTTATGATTTTACTCAATGCTGTTGTTCAGAGCCTTCTTCAAACTTCCTCTTTTCAGGGATACTGGATGAGGCATTTATCACGTATTCATCTTCTGATACCATTTTGATTATTGGTCCTTTTACGACCTCTCATCTTACTAATGCTATGATCAGAAACCGGGTCCAGGCCTATACGGAAGACTCAAGCCTGCAGAAGCTTCTTTCTCAATATTTGGAGTTATTGCCCTATTTTTCTCTTGGGGATGTCCGGGATTTTTTGGTTCATTTGAATTTTTTGTTTAACGGTAATCCGGAATGTCCTTATTCAGAAGATCTCCATCTACAGGTCACTAAAAATAATTTTTTACTGAGACAGGAAAAACTGAAAGAACGTGATTGGACGGCGTTCCAGCCAGATTACTATACCTATCGGTATGAAGAACAGATCCTTGCTCTGGTTCAAAACGGCAATACAGAACAACTTCGTGAAGGCCTGGCAGAGTTAAGCAACAGTGTGATCCCCGATAATGCCGAAACTCCTCTTCGCTCTGAAAAAAACTATACAATTATTATTCTCGAAAAGTTATCCTCATTAGCCCTTCAAGCTGGACAGGATATTTCTGATGTCTATCGTTTAAGAAATTTCTATATTCGTTTATTGGAGGAAAAGGAAAAGTTAATTGATGTCTTGTATGTTCGGGACTGTGCAATTATCCACTTCACAGAACTAATGCATCATTTTAGTAATAAAGATTTTTCCTCTTTGGTTAAGTCCGTGATGCAGCATATTGGTTTAAATCTTTATACCGTTTTAAAGGTGAGTGACATAAGTAAATCTTTCTATGTTTCAGAAGCTACATTAAGTTCCAGGTTTAAAAAAGAAACTGGGATTAGTGTCATTGAATATATTCATAAACGCAAGATCTCTGAAGCTAAACTGATGCTTCGCGCCGGGCTTTCACCCAGTGAAGTAGCAATTACCTTATGCTACTATGATTACGCCCATTTTTCTCATACCTTTAAAAAGATAACTGGCGTCACACCAAAGGCATTCCAGTTACATCCGCAAAAACTTTATCCTAACTTTTTGCCGTCCGCCGGCCCGGAAGCCGAACATGACTAGCAGAGTACTATTTTTAATGAGACAACAAAAGACGGGCATATCAATAAGCTGATAGCCCGTCTGTTATATTGTCCCGGATCCTTGTGAAAGATTCTTTTAATTCAGCATATACTACTATCAAATACTCTGCAAGAGGTATATCATGACGGGCTGTCCTTTTAACTCAGCTTCAGAAAACATTGCTGACTTTATCTACCGGTACGGAAGCCGGCAGCAATTTTTTGGTAATTCGAAAGATATTCCCTGTATGGACTTTGTAAGTACTGATCTCCGTATTATATATACCCCTATTGATACCGTAAATCCCATATCCTTAAGCAAGTTTTCCTATTACAGTATTCCTGGTCTGTATACGCTTCTAGGCAGTGGCAGCATGGAAGCTTCCGGTATATTAGCGACTCACACATCGCCTGCCCTTAGCAATCAGGGACGAGGAGTTATAATCGGCATCCTAGACACGGGAATCGACTATACGAATCCTCTTTTTCGCAATCAGGATGGAACTACCAGAATTATCAGTATTTGGGATCAGAGTCTTCCAGATGATAAAGACAATCTTCCTGACGGCGTACCCAACCGCTATAATGCCAGCGGGGCAACCTATGGCACAGAATACATTCGGGAACAAATTAACGAGGCACTGGAATCTGACAATCCTCTTACTCTTGTGCCCTCTACTGATACCAACGGACACGGAACTTTTCTGGCTGGTATTGCCGCCGGAGGAGTCCTGCCTGGGCAGAATTTTACCGGAGCTGCCCCAGAATGCGAACTGATAATTAATTAAACCGGATTTAACAGCCCCGGGAGTTGATGTAAGCGGACCATCCATAGGGTACAGGAACGGAGAATTCATTCCAATGACTACCCTGACAGGAACCTCGGTTGCTGCCGCCCACGTTGCTGGTGCTGTAGCTAACCTTTTTAGCTGGGGAATTGTTGAAGGACATAACTTATCAATGAGTGCAGCCTCTATTAAAGCATTTTTAATACGGGGGGCAAAACGAAATCCAGCGCTATCGTATCCCAACAGAGAATGGGGATACGGGGCTCTGGATTTATATGAAACATTTTTACGGCTGAGGGAAGCAAGATAATTCATTCTAGCGGATGGAGAATTATCTGGAAAAAAGTGTCTGGATTTGTCTTTCTATTTGCACTGAATTGTATGACAACAGCCAGCCCTCCACCAGACGACTTTTGAATGTGGAAAAAAATCCTCTCGCATCGAGGAAGGAGCTGGAAATTAAAGATTTGAGAAATGAAAAATTTATTTTGTAAGTGCCCACCGCGGAAAAAGCGGGCTTTGAAAACTGATTATTGCAACCGATTCAATAAAGGAACAAAAGCACCGGCGGCCAGAGGACGGGACGGAAGACTCCGTCAACCAATTCCACCACTCCATCCTCTGGCCATACCGGACCTGGTCCTCACCTATTCATTTGCTTCTATCGCCATAATCTGATCAACTCTTCTCTGATGCCTTCCACCTTCAAACTCAGTATCCAGCCACACCTCGGTAATCATCTTGGCCAGCTCACTGCCCACAACGCGGGCGCCAAAGCAGAGTACGTTGGCATTATTGTGCAATCGGGACATTTTTGCAGTATACGGCTCGCTGCAGACACAGGCGCGGATGCCTTTTACTTTATTGGCAGCCAGGGAAATTCCCAGTCCCGTACCGCAGATGGCGATTCCGAGCTTTGCCTCTCCTGCCGCCACGGCTTTTCCTACTTTCTCACCATAAACAGGGTAGTCACAGCTCTCGGTGGAGTTTGTTCCCAGATCCAGTACCTCATATCCCTTTTCTTCCAAAAATTCCTTGATAATTTCTTTCAGCTCCACTGCTGAATGGTCATTTCCAATTGCAATTTTCATAATATACTCTCCCTTGCTTCATATCCGAAGCTTTTCTCTTTCTTAAAGGCAGCCATACCGTTCCATAAATAAACGGATGCTACTTTTGCCGTATGCTATTCTTCATTGTATTAAAGAACAAGCAGATTGTCAACATTGCGGACAGGATTACCGCGCTTTCATTCCCATACCTTTTTGGTATTGATAGTGATATATTTGAGTATTTGACATTTAATTTTCACGGCTCTATAATGACATCAATGAAGCAGGCGCGCCATGAAAATACATGCAGCTCGGACAATGCAATTTGCGCTAAATATACTGCATGGCCATCAGAATCAGAGAAGAAAAGGGGAAATAAATGGAAAATCAATCTTTAGGATATTATCTCAATCAACTCAGTTTAAAGCGTTCAGAAGACATTCTTGAAATCAATGAATCCATCGAAAGAGATTACATATTTCAGGCCTTGGCTCTTGAACTGGACAAAGAACAGTATCCTCCCGTTATCCGCGCCTTTGCAGATGGGTATGAAGATTTCCCTATTGTCGGCAATATCTTTGCAAGCCGGCTGCGAATTGCAGAGCTTCTGGGGGAAGGCGGGGAGAAAAATGTCACCTCAAACTGGCTGAAAATAGAAAGAAACCCCATTCGGCCTGTCATTGTCCCGAACGGACCGGTACAAGAAGAATTTATAACGGAAAATATTGATATTGATTTTTTACCCATGATGCAGTATTACTGCACTGATGCAGGAAGGTACATTTCTTCGGCAATCGTTGCGGTTAAGGATCCTGATAACGGTATCCATAATCTCAGTTATCACCGCATGCAGTTTAAGGGAGGCGGAAAGTTTGGTATCAGTATGCATACGCGGCAGCATCTCTTCTATTATTATGAGAAGGCCCGTGAGGCCGGTAGAGATCTGGAAGTGGCCATTATCGTTGGGTGCCATCCCGCCGTATCCCTTGGAGCCGTATCACGACCCGGCCTCGACGGAGACGAATATGATATAGCCGGTTCCATCCTGGGTGAGCCGCTCCGCCTTGTACAGGGACGCACCGTGTCGGTCGATTATCCGGCAGAATCGGAAATTGTGATGGAAGGTTATATATCTACAAAGGAACATGAACCGGAAGGCCCCTTTGGAGAATTCACCGGATTTTCAACTTCCCGGTCAACGGAAAACATTTTTTACTGTACCGGCCTCTCCAGACGCCGTCATCCGCTCTATGAGGTTATAATTCCCGGACGTTCCAAAGACCATCTTTATCTGGGACATATGATTTGCGAGACCCTTGCCCTTGCCCGAATTCAGGAAAAAATCCCTTGGGTGACCGACCTTACTTACCCTATATCAGGCGGCAATATGCATGCCTATATCCAGATGAAACCGGCTCCCGCAGGAATGGCGAAGGTGGCTGTCTCTATGTTGATGGGACTCGATTATATCGTAAAAATGGCGGTTGTTGTTGACACAGATATTGATATCAGGCAGGATGAACAGGTCATGTGGGCTATAGCCACACGTGTGCGGCATGGACGCGATACCTTCATGATTCCTGAATCATTTACTATCTCACTGGACCCCGTATCGGAAAACAATACGGTAACCAAATTCGGCGTAGATGCTACAATGACCAGCGAAATGCGCAAAGAACTCGTCGTCTGCCAGCCCAGGGAAGAGGATATAGCCAGGGCCAGGGAAATCCTTCATAACTGAATGCCGCAGCACTGCCTTCACCGGCCAAGCACGATTCCTGATATAGCACGGTTCCCGTTATACAGGTCAGAGAACAGATAAGGAGAGATTCTGTGAACATACGTCAGTTAGAATACTTTATCGTAATGGCAGAAACACAACAAATCACGGAAGCGGCACAGCAGCTGTATATTGCGCAGCCGCCTCTTAGCCGAAGCCTGCAAAGACTGGAAAATGAACTGGGTGTAGTCCTGTTTACCAGAACCAAAAAAGGGATTGAGCTGACTGATACAGGAAAAGTTCTCTACGAAAAGGGGAGACTTTTATTGAAAAATTACAAAGATATGCTCAATGTAATTAAGGAAACGGAAGAAGGGGTATCCGGTACAGTGCGAATCGGAACAGGGTATCCCACAGTTCCTCTGCTGGCTGGCAAAATTCTTTCCTTACGTAAACACTACCCTGCCGTGGAATTTAATATCACACAAGAGGATCCCGATAAATTGCTGGATATGCTGAGAAAGGGGAATCTGGATATTATGTTTTCCCCCCAGACGGTGGACGATCCGGAACTGGAATCAATACCGCTTGAACCGGATCCTCTAATCCTTGTAGTCAACCGGCAGCTCGATCCTGCCCCGGAGGAAGACAGTATTCCCATTGAAAAACTGGAGGGCATCCCTTTTTGCATGCTTCGAAATGGGGATTTTTATGGATATAATGAAATTCTGATTAATGAATGCCAGAAGCACGGCTTTACCCCACATATTTTCTGTCAATGCAACAGTGCCTCCACGGCCATGACATTAGTTGCCCAGGGACTCGGGTTAAGCTATCAGCCGAAGATGGTCGTTGATACCATGACCAGTCAAAATTTGTATGGAAAATGTATCCAGGATTTTGAAAACACCATGTTTCCGGCCATTCTGAGAAAAAAGGATGCTTACATGAGCGGTGCCCTGAAAGTCTTCCTTTCGCTGTTCAGACAGGAATCCGTATTCCCTTCCTCTCTCCTTATTCCTGACCCAGGAAAGGAGGACGTACTGTGATAAATCATACCGAACTAACGGCAGGGAAAGGTAGATTTAAAGTAACACTATTCCTTCAGGAGACAGGCGGCCACGGACTCTGCTGCTTTCTCACCGGCGGTGAGCGGCCCCATGTGGGCGGTACAGTACTGGCGTCTCTCAGTGAAAGAGTGAACGGAGGGGGAATGACCTGCAATCTCTGGAATATCCCCCTTCCGGGCCATAAAGATTCTTATTTGGCGGAAAAACTGGCAAAGACTCTCTGTCTGGCCACAAATCAGCCTGTTGCCATCACGGCAGGGCTGCATGTCGATAATGCTTCGGAGGAAGATATTCAATTGCTGGTGAGCAACGGATGTGACACCGTTGCACAGTATCTGCAGCTAATCGGAAAAGAGGGGTAAGTATGGAAAATCATATTAGAAAAAACCGAAGAATCATCGTCGGTATCTCTGGTGCAAGCGGCGTGATTCTTGGCTATGAGATGTTAAAAGCACTGAGAGAGCAGGATTCCACGGAAATACATCTGATAGTCACGGAGGGCGCCAAACGCAGCCTGTCCCTTGAGTCGAAAATGACTGTCGACTCCCTCTTCTCTCTGGCCGACGCAGTATATCACGAAACTGAAATGGAGGCCCCTGTTGCAAGCGGTTCCTTCCATACCGACGGAATGATTGTCATTCCATGCAGTATGAAAACACTTTCCGCCATCGCAACCGGTTATGACAGCAATCTCCTTGTCAGGGCCGCCGGCGTATGCCTGAAAGAAAACAGACGCATTGTTCTGGTTCCCAGGGAGACACCTCTGTCCCGTGTTCACCTGCGTAATATGGAAGCGGCCGCTTCGGACGGTTGTATTATCATTCCGCCTATGCTGACCTTCTATAATAATGCAGGTACCCTGCAGAAACAGATGGAACACATCATCGGTAAAATTCTTCCACACTTCGGCATGCAAAGTCAGCGTTTCGTACCGTGGACAGGAAAGCCGAATATAATGTGATAGATGAACTATACATCTCATCAGATAGCGGCACTTAACATAGCTTAACATAGAAGCATAAGTGATCAAAGAAGGAAATGTCCGGCATCTCAGAGTATATCGATGCCGGACACTTCCTTTTAACTTTTATTATTCAGGATGGATCAGACTGCGGCCGCCTCAAGATGGCCGTCAATCAGGTCTATCTGTATCGTATCTCCTGCCCGGACACCGTCCGACAAAATCAGTCTTGCCGCCAAAGTCTCCACATTTTTCTGCAGATATCTCTTAAGCGGCCTTGCGCCGTATACGGGATCGTAACCGTTTTCCACGATAAATTCTTTCGCCCGCTCTGTCAGCGAAATAGAAAGCTCCTTGTCGGCCAGACGCTTGTTGACGTCCTCAATCAGCAGGCTGATAATGCCGCCGATATTATCTCTCGTAAGAGGTTTAAACAGAATTATCTCATCCAGACGGTTCAGGAACTCCGGACGGAAATGGGCGCGCAGATCATGCATAACCGCTGATTCCGCATCCGGCCTGATCAGTCCGTTGTCATCAATTCCGTCCAGCAGATACTGGGAACCGATATTGGAGGTCATAATCAGGATTGTATTTTTAAAGTCTACGGTCTTTCCTGTGGAGTCCGTGATACGTCCGTCATCCAGCACCTGGAGCAGTACATTAAATACATCCGGATGTGCTTTCTCCACCTCATCAAACAGAACAACGCAGTATGGTTTTCTGCGGACCGCCTCCGTAAGCTGGCCTCCCTCATCATACCCCACATATCCTGGCGGCGCTCCGATCAGACGAGATACGGAATGTTTCTCCATGTACTCACTCATATCGATACGCACCATGTTGTTCTCATCGTCAAACAGACTCTCTGCCAGCGCTTTGGCAAGCTCGGTCTTACCAACACCGGTCGGTCCCAGGAACAGGAAGGAACCGATTGGTTTTGTCGGATCCTTGATTCCGGCCTTGGAACGGATTACCGCTTCGGTCACCTTTGTCACCGCTTCGTCCTGTCCAATGACCCGTTTGTGGAGAATTTCATCCATATGGAGCGTCTTGCTTCTCTCGCTCTCCGTCAACTTGGCCACAGGAATGCCGGTCCATTTAGAAATAATTCTTGCAATCTCTTCATCGGTAACGCTCTCATGCACCAGGCTCATATCCTGGCTCTTGACGCGCGCCTCCTCCTCTTCCAGCTGCTTCTTAAGCTCCGGCAGTTTTCCGTACTGAAGTTCCGCCGCCCGGTTCAGGTCGTAGGCCTGCTGGGCTGCCTGGATCTCGCCGTTAATATGCTCAATCTCCTCGCGCAGCTTTGATAATTTATCCACCGAGGATTTCTCATTTTCCCACTGTGCTTTCTGGGATGAAAAACTGTCTCTCAGTTCCGCCAGTTCTTTCTGAAGATCCTCCAGACGGTCTTTGCTGAGCCGGTCGGTTTCCTTCTTCAGGGCCGCCTCCTCAATCTCAAGCTGCATGATACGCCTGGACAGCTCATCCATCTCCGCCGGCATGGAATCCATCTCCGTCTTAATCATCGCACAGGCCTCATCGACCAGGTCAATGGCTTTATCCGGCAGGAAACGGTCGGAAATGTAGCGGTCGGAAAGAACAGCCGCAGATACAAGGGCTGAGTCGGTAATCTTAACGCCATGGTAAACCTCGTAGCGCTCCTTCAGACCTCTCAGGATGGAAATCGTATCCTCCACCGTAGGCTCATCCACACGCACCGGTTGGAAACGGCGCTCCAGAGCCGCATCCTTTTCAATATATTTTCTGTACTCATCCAGGGTTGTCGCACCGATACAGTGCAGCTCGCCCCTGGCCAGCATCGGCTTTAACATGTTGCCCGCATCCATCGAACCTTCCGTCTTTCCGGCTCCTACTATCGTGTGAAGCTCATCGATGAACAGGATAATCTGTCCGTCGCTCTTCTTCACCTCATCCAGGACCGCTTTCAGACGTTCCTCGAACTCGCCCCGGTATTTTGCTCCGGCCATCAGGGCGCCCATATCCAGGGCGAACAATTTCTTATCCTTCAGTCCCTCCGGAACATCTCCCCTGACAATACGCTGCGCCAGCCCTTCGACAACCGCCGTCTTACCTACGCCTGGTTCACCGATTAAAACCGGGTTGTTCTTGGTCTTTCTGGAAAGAATCATGACCACATTCCGTATCTCGCTGTCACGCCCGATCACCGGGTCCAGCTTCTGATCCCTGGCCCGTTCCACCAGATCGTAGCCGTATTTATTCAGTGTATCGTAGGTCGCTTCCGGGTTGTCGCTGACCACTCTCTGATTTCCTCTGACTGTGGAGAGAGCCTGTAAAAAATTCTCCTTTGTAATTCCGTAAAGGCGGAATAAATCCTTCACTGCCCGGTTCGGCTGTTTTAACATCGACAGGAAGAGATGCTCCACGGACACATACTCGTCCCCCATGGCTTTCGCCTCATCTTCCGCATTCACCAGCACCTTGTTGGCGTCATTGGAGAAATAAACCTGGCCGCCGGATACCTTCGGTAATTTTCCGATATTCTGTACGATCTCATTTACAAACTGTTCCCCTGATATTCCCATCTTCGTAATCAGCTTCAAGATCAGGCTGTCGTCTATCGTCAGCAGACTCAAAAGCAGATGCTCCTGATCAATCTGCTGGTTTCCATATTCATAAGCCAGTTTCTCCGTATTTTGTACCGCTTCCAAAGATTTTTGCGTAAATTTATTGATATTCATAATTGCTGCCTCCTCTCGCAAAATTATGATTGTTTTCATTGTTATAGTAGTAATATAACAGATATTATTAGCACTGTCAAGAGGAGAGTGCTAATACAATGTGAAAAATTTGAGGGTTTAATTAGGCAGGTGAGGACGCCGCCGGTACGGCCAGCGGACGGGGTGGCGGGGTGTGTATATGAGTCTTTCGTCCCGGGGAAGCTTGTCGTGGTATGGGGCTGCGGGCGCTGATAGTCTCACGCATTAAGTGCGGAGGGCATTAGAGTATGTTTATTGGAAATTTACTATAATTTGATGTTCCTAAAAGATTGAGCGGAATTAAGACCGGAAGAATATCACCGGTGTTAATTCCGCTCAATTTAGCGTGGTTTAATATTTAATCGAAAAATTATCGTGCTATCCATACCGTTATTTATCGGCATTATGTAGTGGCAGCGACAAGATTTCCTCCCCCATTGAGGCCGGAGACAATCAGCGTCCGGAGCGGGCCATGTCCGGTGTGCGAAAACCTCCGCCTGAGTCTTCCGTCCCCGACGAAACCCTGACAGGGGAAGTAGGCAGAATCAATTGCGGAGGGGACATGGGAGTCCGCCGGTGCTTAGCGAGGTTCCTCACGAGCTTAGCACTGCTGCGCACTCCAAAGAGTGCAAACGGTCCCCCGCAGCAATTCATTCCGGCCGGATTCCCCCTTATGACAACCTACAATCCGGGGACGGAAGGCTCAGCCAGCCCCCCACACCACACCGAACATGGCCCGTTCCGTACGCGTCCCCCATTCTCAACTAAAATCCACCACATCAATCCATCTCATAAGGAATTCCTTTTCCAGTTCATTATTCTTCGTAAGCTGTGCCGCCGCCACAATAGGGAGCCACTGTTCCACATACTGTCTTGCCGTATCACTCTTCCTGCAGAAAATTTTAAGGTATAAATCGGCTTTTTTCTGATCTTTTAATGCGAACAGAAGGTAGGTCATAGCGGCATCCGCGCTTGCGTTGCCCTGGGTTGCATGGGCCCAGTCAACGATTGTTTTCTTACCGTCCTCACTGCAAATAACGTTGCTTGGATTGAAATCTCCATGGCAGAGTTTCACATGCTTCGGCATGCTTTCCAGCCGGGTCAGCAGTTCATACCTCGTCGTCGCGTCCAGCTCTTTCAGACCGTTAATCTGGCGGGAAAGCTTATCCTTCAGCTTATTCAGATGAGGCGATGTTTTGCCGTGCATTTCCAGTTGGAGATCTACAAATTCCTCCATATAGGCATCCAGATTCTCCGGGTGTTCTTCCATCAATTCTTCCAGAGTCTTTCCCGGCTGATATTCCACCAGCAGCGCCCATTTCCCATCTATCTGCGCCACTTCCTTAACTCCCGGAATCCGGAGTCCGGCTGCCTCAACTCTCGCAGTATTCAATGCCTCATTAAACACATCGGCCTTGGGATGTGTCTTTTCAAATATTTTTACAATACCCTCTTCCGTTTTATACACTTCTTTGTATGCGCGCTTCACTATCAGATTTTTATTTTCCAGCTTCATTCTTATTCCCTCCCGGCATCACTGTTTACACTGAACCTATTTTCCATAGTAGCATTTCAGATAAATCTCTTTGATTTCTTTCATCAGAGGATATCTCGGGTTTGCACCGGTACACTGGTCATTAAATGCCTGTTCCACCATCTCATCCAATGTATCCAGGAAGTAACTCTCGTCTATGCCATATTCCCTGATTGTCTTTTTGATGCCGATCTTTTCCTTCAGCACTTCCAGTTTTGCCAGGAAGTCTTCAAATACCTCTTCATCCGTGCTTCCTGCACAGCCTGCGAATCTTCCCAGCTCAGCATACCGCTCCAGCGCGTGGGGATACTGGTACTGGGAAAAGGTTCCCATCTTCGTCGGGACGTCATCCGCATTATAGCGCATCACTTCTGTCAGAATCAAAGCGTTGGCGACGCCGTGGGGCAGGTGATGGAAGGCGCCGAGCTTATGTGCCATGGAATGGTTCAGTCCAAGGAAGGCATTGGCAAATGCCATTCCTGCCAGACAGGAGGCGTTGGCCATCTTTTCTCTGGCCGTCGGATCCCCGGCTCCGTTCTCGTAGGCCGACGGCAGATAATCGAATACCATCTTCACTGCCTTCATGGCCAGTCCGTCAGTGTAATCAGACGCCATAATCGATACATACGCCTCAATGGCATGCGTCATAACATCGATTCCGGATGCGCTTGTCAGCCCCTTCGGCTGCATCATCATATTGTCCACATCCACAATCGCCATGTTCGGGAGAAGCTGATAATCGGCCAGCGGCCATTTTACTCCCGTCTCAGCATCCGTGATGATGGCAAAAGGCGTAACCTCGGAACCTGTACCGGAGGATGTGGGAATTGCCACAAAATATGCCTTCTTCCCCATTTCCGGGAAAGTATAGACACGTTTGCGGATATCCATAAAGTCCATCGCCATATCCTCAAAATCTGCCTCCGGATGCTCATAGAGAACCCACATGATCTTGGCGGCATCCATCGCGGAACCGCCGCCCACGGCGATAATCGTGTCCGGTTCAAATGCGGTCATCTGGGCCGCCCCCTCCCTTGCACACTGCAGTGTAGGATCCGGGGCCACTTCGAAGAAGCAGGTATGCTTAATTCCCATCTCATCCAGCTTCGCCTCGATTGGCTTTACATATCCGTTATTATACAGGAAGCTGTCTGTCACGATAAACGCTTTCTTCTTATGCATAATCGTACCCAGTTCATCCAGCGCCACCGGCATGCAGCCCTTCTTAAAGTAGACTTTTTCAGGCGTTCTGAACCAAAGCATGTTTTCTCTCCTCTCCGCAACGGTCTTAATATTTAACAGATGTTTTACCCCTACGTTCTCCGATACGGAGTTTCCGCCCCAGGAGCCGCATCCCAGAGTCAGGGAAGGAGCCAGTTTAAAGTTATAGAGATCCCCGATTCCGCCGAAGGAGGAGGGGGTATTCACAAGAATACGGCAGGTTTTCATTGCGGCGGCATGCTTTGCCATCTTTTCCGTTTCCGCAGGATGCACATAGAGGGACGCCGTGTGGCCGTATCCGCCGTCTGCAACGAGCTGCTCCGCCTTTGCTAGAGCTTCGTCAAATGTTTTTGCCCGGTACATGGCAAGGACAGGAGAAAGCTTTTCATGGGCAAACTCTTCTGAAATGTCAACGGATTCCACCTCACCGATCAAAATCTTCGTATTTTCCGGTACATCCACACCAGCCAGCATTGCAATCTCATAGGCGGATTTTCCCGGAATCCTGCTGTTTAAGGCACCGTTGATGATAATGGTCTTGCGGACTTTATCAAGCTCCTCTCCTTTTTTCAGGAAATAGCATCCGCGGTATTCAAATTCCTTTTTTACTTCATCATAAATGCTGTCCATTACTGTTACGGACTGCTCCGACGCGCAAATCATTCCGTTATCAAAGGTCTTGGAGTGGATAATGGAATTTACCGCCATCTTCACATCCGCCGTATCATCAATGATGACTGGTGTGTTTCCTGCTCCGACTCCCAGTGCAGGCTTACCGGACGAATAAGCCGATTTTACCATACCGCCTCCGCCTGTCGCCAGGGTGATATCCGCCTCCCGCATTACCATATTGGTAAGCTCCAGGGACGGAACATCGATCCAGCCGATGATTCCTTCCGGCGCGCCTGCCTTTACCGCTGCTTCCAGAACGACTTTTGCGGCCGCTATCGTACAGGCCTTCGCAGCCGGATGAGGGCTGATAATAATGGCATTTCTTGTTTTAAGACAGATGAGGGTTTTGAAAATTGCAGTCGAGGTTGGGTTTGTCGTCGGAATAACGGCTGCCACCAGGCCGATTGGTTCGGCAATCTTTTTGATACCGTAGGCAGGATCTTCTTCAATCACACCGCAGGTCTTTGTACTCTTATATGCATTATAGATATACTCTGCCGCGTAATGATTCTTGATGATCTTATCCTCCACAATACCTCTGCGTGTTTCCTCTACCGCCATTTTTGCAAGGGGGATACGCTGTTTGTTAGCCGCCATAGCCGCCTCGTAAAAAATCTTGTCTACCTGCTCCTGTGTGAAGGCTGCAAACTTTCTCTGCGCTTCACGCATAGCCTGCATTTTTGCTTCCAGCGCTTCCACGCTGTCTACGATTGCGGGTACTGCTGCTTCTTTCCTTTTCGCCATTTCAGTTTTCCTCCTGTAATTGTAAATTTTTCCTATGGCTATAGTATACCGCATTCGTTAAATAATTGTCAATGACTTTTTGATAATAAATTAACAATATTTTTATCCGTTTACTGTTCTCCCGTAAATTTACTGTAGGAATCCAGAAGCATACCACAGAGTTTCTCTTTTCCCATCTGCTGCAGTTCTCTCATGCTCTCAGCCCTGTTCCATGAAAAAACCGCTTTCTGTTTTTCAAGGCTGCCATATACCGTATCGGCTATGCCGTCATACTGGTCTGCAGTGATATTCTTTCCCTCTCTGTCCGTACAGTCGGTCATCTGTTTCTCATTTTCAAAAACAGTTGTCTTATATGCCAGATCATTTTGAACTATTTTCCCGTTTTCAAGCGATACGGCTCTCTTATTTTCATAGTACTCTTTGCCGTTCCTGATAATATCATCATAAATATAATAGTATACTTTATTCTGAGCATCGTAATATACAGGTGTTGAATCCACAATAATATCGGCCTCGGAATGCCCTTCCATCCTGTTTCCTTCCACTGCCGTGAGACCGTCAAACGTATCATTCACCTCAAAATAATCACTGTATGTGTAAAGGCCGGTCCCCTGGCAGCTGGATACGATTAGCTCCAGCCTTCCGTTGCGGTCCATATCCGTCACCGTGAAAAAATAATCAATGCCTTCGCTGTTCATTGTCCCTGCCCACAGTTCCACGCTGTCAGCCAGAAGTTCTATCTGTTTTTCTATATTATTCCTCTGTATGCCGGACTCCATATTCTCAGATTTATACCTGGCAATCCCCTCCATAACCAGATTAATGCTGCCGTTGTAATGATTCTTCTGCAGAAATTCCGTCAATGACCCCTGCTCTAAAGAAAATTCTTTCTTTCCTCCGGCCTGTGTATAAAGCCGCACTTCATTATAGCCTGGCTCCGTGCTGCCTTGCCGGGAATACTCATTAATGATGATGATATCCTTTTTTCCGTCGCCATTATAATCCTTAAATGAAACGGCCGCGACTTTGACGAACTTCAGAGATGGACGGCGGTTATCCTCCGTCATTCCCGGTAAGTCAAAGAGCGCCTTCCCGTCCTTTAGCAGTTTAAAGTACACATCACCGTCACCCGCCTCATTCTCTTTTGGCAAAAATGCGGCAAAGGTCACTTCCCCCCAGCCGTCCAGCGTTACATCAAATGTCTGATCTTCAATCTGCTTTCCTGTTGTCTCCTGCTGCGTGCCGTCATCTCCGGTATTCCCGCTTCCGTCATCAATTTTTATCAGTCCTTCGCTGCTGTTTTTTGCAGCCGCACTGCTACCGTCCTGCGCTCCTGCTCCGATTTCAGCTTTTTTCGCACAGCCGGACATCAGCCCGAGCAGGACTGCCAGACTTAATATTGTCAATTTTCTTTTCATATCTGTTTCTCCACCTCTTGTCTCTTGTTACTGTTCACGGCCGCGCAGTAAAGCGCGGTTCTGCGAACAGTATCGATCTACTGCCTCATGTATTACTGCAATTTCAATATAATTCATTGCAGTTATGATTACAACTTAAGAATTATTACGTTATTATTCACATGCAGTATGATGCGAGGCGTTTATTTCACGGACCGGTTAAAGAGCAGTTCCTTTGACCGGCACGGTCAGTTTCTCCATATTCACCCCTTCATGCCTCAGCAGCCACATCTTTTTGTCAATTCCGCCCGCATAACCCGTCAGGCTGCCGTTGGAGCCCACTACCCGGTGGCAGGGAATAATAATTGAAATCGGGTTATGTCCGACCGCTCCGCCCACCGCCTGCGCGGACATTCCGGGCTTGTTAAGTTTGACAGCCATCTTTTTGGCAATCTCTCCGTAGGTGGTTGTCTCTCCATAAGGAATATCGCAGAGAAGCCTCCAGACCTCCTGACGGAACGGTTTGCCGGCGGGAGCCAGGGGTAGCTCTCCGATTGCCGGATTCTGTCCCGAAAAATAGCGTTCCAGCCAGTTCACGGTCTTTTCGAATATGGGTAAGTCATCTTTCTGTGCCATTTCCCCATTAAGGGTACCGCCAAAATACTTTTGGTTTTCCAGCCAAAGCCCTGCAAGGGCCGTACCATCGGAAGCAAGTGTGATTGTACCCACGGGAAAACGGCACGTTGTTTCATAATACATCAGATAATCCTCCTTTTATAATTATTCCAAAGACTGATTGTGGCATAGCTGCGCCATGGCCTCCATGCCTCTGCCATTTTATACATTTCTTTTGACGTACGGCCTCCAAGGGCTTTCTTTATGCCGGTGTCCGTCTCAAGAAATGCATCCGTCCACTGCATGGTCCGCATCGCAATGTACTGCGCTTGTCTGCTTTTTCAGTCATTATATCATACAATCCGTCAAATACCGGCTGTTTTCGGACATGCAAAGAAGATTTAAGCAGGTGAGGACGCCGCCGGGACGGCCGGCGGACGGGGCCGATAACCCTGACGGAGTCTTTCGTCCCGGCGAAAACCTTCCGGGAGAAGGAGATACTGTCGACATCTTCCGGCGGAGCCGGAGAGAATGAAATCCGGCTCCGCCCTGCGAAAACAAAAACCGCAGTATCTCCTTCTCCAGCCAGCGATGCCACTTCCCCGGGACGAAAGACTCATATACACACCTCACCACCCCGTCCGCCGGCCGTCCCGGCGGCGTCCTCACCTGCTTATAATTCTTCATACCGTTAACTAAGTAATGGCAACAGATTCTGCAATTATATCAATAATAACGTCTTGACACCCGACACCCAAACATTTAAAATTATTCTCTAAATAACGCAGACATAACAGCCTGCAAATTCACTCGGAACACAATGCCTGATATGGAGTATTCATTTATGTTAGAACAAGATTTGATTACCGCCTCTGCGGAGGATGATATCATCTGCGCCGCAGCCTACGCAGGTGAGGAGCTTGCCGCCGGGACATTTAAAACAGATTTCCAGAGAACCTCTTTTACATCCTGCCGCTTCGCAGGCTGCGACTTCAGCGGCAGCTCTTTTTTCGATACGAGCTTTACGAACTGCGATTTTTCCAACAGCCGGTTCAGCGGCTGCTATTTTAAAAATTGCAGTATGAACGGCTGCAAGGGGGATGGCTGTGATTTCAGCCAGAGTACCTTTATCGCCTCTGTCCTGGAAAAAGGCACCTATTGCTATGGAAATTTTTCAAATACATTATGGAAAGATTCTTCCATAGTCCAGGCAAAGTTCTGTATGGCCTACTTATCGGACAGCAAGTTCAAAAAACTGAAATTTGACCAGGTGGACCTCACCCGGGCCGAATTTTTCCATACATCATTAAAAGGCGTCGATTTGTCCGGCTGTCTCATTGAAGGCATCACTGTCTCAGAATCCTTCAGCGAACTGCGCGGGCTTAAAATCGACGCCTCACAGGCACTTGATATTGCATTATTACTCGGTGTAAAGATATAACCGGAATTTTTGTTTCACGGCATATCGGATTGTTCCTTCCGCAGAAGACTGCACGCAATCACTCCGCCGTACTCTCCGGCCTCTACCCTGATTGTATAAATACCGCTTCCTAATACAGTCTTTAGCTCTCCCCGTTTCCCCGGCTCCGCCCCGGTTTTGCTTGCGCCGTCCATATGTTCCGGACGTTCGATGCCCATACCTGCGACCTCCTGGCCATTCTTTGTAATGCTTATATCGGCGGTGCCTCTTTTTCTGATATATTCTACCAGTATCATTCCTTCTCCGCCCAGAGGCACGGTAAAACTCTTCTGTACGGAGGCGCTGATATTCTCATCTTCAAGGCGCATCAGTATTTTTCCGTCCTCCCCCAAATAGCCGAGTTTCTTCACCAGGCCGATTACCGGACCGGTTCCGTACAGAAGAATGGCTGCTGCGGAAATAAACAGTATGACTCCGGATATAATTCTATTTTTTTTCATTTTATACCATCCATCCTCTCCCCGGCGTCTGAGCCGCCGTTTATAAACCGCCTCCATGGCACCGGACCGGACTGCCGCCAGTCAGCTTACGCTCTAGCTTACAATCTTCATATAAACCCGGGAGGTCATCATATAGACCGCACAGTAGGCTGCGGCGAACACTCCGAAGGTTCCTGCCGTACACCAGGCGAACAGCTTTACATTCGTCATATTCATCAGTGCCAGAAGCCTTGCAATCATTGGAAAAGCAAACATTATATGGACACCCGACGCCGCCAGCGGCAGAAAGAACATCATCAGTATCTGGGAACGGATGGAGCTTCGTATCTCAGCTTTTGACAGTCCTACCTTCTGCATGATTTCAAAACGTATCTTATCGTCATATCCTTCTGTAACCTGTTTATAGTAGATAATCAGGACCGTCGCCATAATAAAAATGGCTCCGAGGAAAATTCCAAGAAATAATAATCCTGCATGGAGCGAAAAATAGAATCCCCACTCTTCCGCTGCCGCCTCTCCTCTTATGGGAACGGCAAGCTCCTTCATTCTGTTCATAATTTCCGTATAAGCCTGTACCTGCATCTCCCCGCTGCCATCCAAATCAAATGCATATTCATACTGTATTCCCCGCTCTGCAGCACCGTTCAACTGCATATCCATCAAAACCAGCTTCTTCATTTCCTCCATATCGGCAAGAATCACATAAAAGGTCCCGTAGGAACCAAAGGAGCTGCCCGTGTCCCAAAGCTGCGCCTCTCCAGGTGGAACCGTCCGGTAGGTTCTGCCGTACAGGGTCAGACTGTCTCCCATATAAGGGCTGTCGCCTGTAAATACCACTGCTTCGCCGGGTTTCAGGCTAAGCTCGGCCCCCATACTCCGGTTGTAGTCATCCTGGGTAATGGCACAAACCGTTCTGACCCTGTTTAATTCCCCGCTCCGCTTCGGGTCAACCGGAACCAGAACCCCCGGCGTCTCCTCGGACGCCGAAAATACAAAATCCTTGTAGCGAAACGCATTTTCCTGGAACAGGCCCTTCTCCTGAAGGACGGCGGCCACAATCTGATCCATCCTTTCTCTCACCGAATCGTCAATATCCCCCGTCTTAAGGCTGATATCTCTGACAAAACGATTCTCAAGAACATCATTGATTCCGCTGTACAGGGATACCGTAGAGGAAAGCATAACCATGACTGATGTGGAAAGAACACAGATCCCCGCAAGTCCCGCTGCATTCTGCTTCATCCTGTAAAGCATTCCGGAAACAGCGATAAAATGCTCCGTTTTATAATAAAACGTCTTACATCTCTTCATAAATTTAAGTATTGCGGTGCTTCCGGCTATGAACAGGCAATATGTCCCAATTATTACGAAGATTACCGCAACAAAAAATCCGGTTATCAGGGAAATGGGATTTTTCGTAACAACGGCCATATAGTATCCCATCCCCAGAAAAACAATACCTGCAACAGCCGTGATCCATCTTGTTTTAGGTTCCCGTTCCCCTTCCAGTCCGCCGCGAAGCAGTTCCATCGGACTGGACACGTGGACTCTGGCCATATTTACGGCCAATATTACCAGGAAGAGACAGCCATAGAAAATAACAGTAACCGCCGCCGCATTCCCGGAAAAGTGAAATCCCCACTGCACTTCTGCCCTGACCATGCGCAGGAGAAGAAGATAAACGCCCTTTGACAGCAGAAAGCCTCCTCCGATACCGCCGGTCAGACTTATCATGGCGATTGTCACTGTCTCAAAAAACATAATCCGGCCAATATGCTTTTTTTCCATCCCCAGTATATTAAACAGGCCGATTTCTGTTTTTCTCCGTTTGATAAGGAAACTGTTAGTGTAAAACAGAAACAGCCCTGTAAATACAGCAATGATAATACATCCCAGGCACAGTATCATCCGCATATTGCTGCCGCCGTATATATCATCTAAATCCGTATTGAGCGACAGGGAAAGAAGAATGTTAAATACCATAACGGAACCGATACAGGTCAGTATATACGGCACATAAGTGCGGGAATTTTTCCTGATATTCTGTGCTGCCAGCCTCATATAAAATAAAATGCTCATCGCCTTTCACCGCCCGTCGCAATTACTGTCAGCGTATCCGCTATATTCTGATACAGCTCCTCTGAATTCTTCCCTCCCCTGTAAATCTGGTGGAACACCTCCCCATCCTTAATGAACAGAACGCGTCCCGCATGGCTGGCTGCTTTGACGCTGTGTGTCACCATCAGAATCGTCTGGCCTTCCGAGTTAATCCGGCCTAAAATTTTCAGCAGGCCGTCCGCAGCCCTGGAATCGAGGGCTCCGGTGGGTTCGTCCGCCAGCAGAATACGCGGATTTGTAATTAACGCTCTGGCGGCGGCAGTCCTCTGTTTCTGACCGCCCGATATTTCGTATGGATATTTATCCAGAATTTCACTGATTCCCAGCTTTTCTGCCAGAGGCATGAGTCTTTTTTCCATCTCATCATAGGGAGTTCTTGACAATACCAGGGGAAGAAAGATATTATCCCTGATTGAAAATGTATCAAGCAGGTTGAAATCCTGGAAAACAAAACCCAGGTTATTCCTCCGAAACGCTGCCAAATCCTTTTCCCTGATTCCCGCCATGTCCCTGCCTTCCATTAAGACCTTCCCCTCCGTAGGGCGGTCCAGGGATGCCAGTATATTTAAGAGTGTTGTTTTCCCGGAGCCGGACTCACCCATAATCGCCACGTATTCTCCCTTCTCCACCGAAAAATTCACATCGGAAAGGGCCTGTACCCGGTTGCCGCCAAATCTTGTTGTATAGACTTTCTTTAAATGCTGCACTTCTAAAACAGCCATAGGTTTCCTCCTTTATATGGGATAATTGTATGTAACTGTATTATATAAAAGCGCCTGTCGGACTGCCATCGATACGGCTTACATTTTTTCCCGGCAACCTTACATTTCTGTAAGGTAACTTAACGGTAACCTGCACGCTCCGCGCACAGGTCACCGTCATAAGTTATATTCTCTACTCTGTTTCAAGCTGTACCGTATCCAGATGAAGCCTGATTTTCGTCCCTATCCCAGGTTCTGATTCCACCGAAACAGTATGGGAAAGCCTGTTTAATATCCGGCGGCACAGATAGAGGCCGATTCCCGTGGACTTCTTATCATGGCGGCCGTTGTATCCGGTAAAGCCCTTCTCAAATATTCTGGGTTGATCCTCCGGCGCTATTCCGATTCCTGTATCGCTGATTACCAGCACCTTCCCGTCTCCCTCCTCCATATAGATAGAAATACCTCCCTGCTTTGTATATTTGATTGCATTGGAAAGTATCTGTTCTATTACAAAAACCAGCCATTTTTCATCTGTAAGAACGACAGTTTGCGGCGGCAGATAATTGAGAGTCAGCCTCTTCCTCACAAACATACCTGCATACTTTCGGACCGCCTGCCGGACGATACCGTCCAGCTCATACGTCTTAATGACCAGATCGTTTCCGCCGTCCAGTCTCAGATATTGCAGCACCATATTTACATACTCTTCTATTTTAAATAACTGTTCCGCCAGCTCACCATTCTCCCCGCCAAGATCCGCGCCTCCTGTCTGCAGCAGAAGCCGCATGGCTGAAATTGGCGTCTTAATCTGATGTACCCACATGGTATAATAATCCGTCATATCGCCTTTCGATTCCTCGAAGCGGCTGCTCATCCTCTTCCGATCTTCGAAGAGCATGAAGATAAGCCTGTGATATTCAAGCTCCATCGCTGATTTCGCCTGCGGAAGCTCATCCAGATAAAAGCTGTCCGGATCCGTCAAAAATTCCTTCCTGATTCTTTCTGCTGTCCTGTATTTTCTCCTGAACCTTCTGTAACCCGCCATGAGAACGGCAGCCGTCGGAAAGATGCAGAGTGCCGTTGCATACAGCACTGCTTCCGCAGGAAGACGGTACAGATAAAATACGCATGCAAATATACAGCAAAAAAGCAAAAAGAGGCCAAAAGGCCCCCTGCACTCCGCAAGATAGATACGAAACAGCTCTGCCTTCCCGGTTTCACCTGTCTGCGTTGTCTGATATTTAACGTCTCCTTTTTTTCTGTCCATATTTTCTCTTTCTCCCTATCCTATCAGATAACCGCTTCCTTTTTTTGTAGTTATAAAATCAGACAGCCCCGCCTGCTCCAGTTTTTTTCTGAGCCTGGTGATATTGACTGTCAGTGTATTGTCATCCACGTAGCTGTCCGACTCCCACAAGCGTGTCATAAGGACATCACGGCTTACAATTTTTCCTTTGCTTTCCAGCAGGACCATCAATATCCTGTGTTCGTTTTTAGTCAGCTCTATCTTTTCACTGCCAAACGTCAGGGTCCCGTCGTCGCAGTTGAAAACCGCTCCCCTGTGTTCAATCAGCCGGCTCTGTCCCGCAAAATCATACGTCCGCCGGAGCAGGGCCTGAACCTTCGCCGTCAGCACCGTGAGATCAAAGGGTTTTGCGATAAAGTCATCGCCTCCCATATTCATCGCCATCACGATATTCAGGTTATCGGAGGCGGAAGAAATAAAGATCACCGGCACTCTGGAGACTGCCCGGATCTGACTGCACCAGTGGTATCCGTTATAAAAGGGCAGCGATATATCCAAAAGTACAAGCTGAGGCTCAAATGACGTAAATTCCCCCAGAACATTTTCAAAATTTTCCACCGTCTTAACAATCCATCCCCAGGTTTCCAAATGCTTTTCCAAAGCCGATGCTATTACCGCATCATCTTCTACAATGAGAATCCGGTACATATTATTGCCCTCCTCCGCCGCGCTTTATCATCTGACCTTGAACCGTTCCCTTACTCCCTCTGCCCGCCACGGCTCCTTCTGAAAAATGTCTCGGCCATCACCGTCAGCACCAGTCCCCAGGAGCCCACGGCGCGGAGAGAGTAGGAGAAATCGGAATTAAAAAAATCTTCCAGCCACTCGGTATTCCAGAGCAGAATCGTAAAAACGCAGGCAAAAAACACCTGATACAGGATATCAAATCCGGTCACTTCTTCCTTTTTCTCAGCCAGAAAAAGCACCAGCGGCAGGGTCAGGTAGATGAGCGTATAGGAGCCGCTCCAGACCGGAAAGAAAATCATGATTCCCGACAGCAGCACCATCTTTTTCCAAAGTACTTTTTGCAGGAGTACACAGCCGCAGGACAGCAGGAAGAAAAGAACCGAAACCACCCTCCCGGCAGCCAGCAGAAACGGCAGGGACATCCCCATTTTCTGTCCGATAAAGACCGTCGCGTAGGTAGCGCTTCTCAAATCGCCGAGGACAATTTCATTGCTGATCGCCTTAAAATTATAAAGCAGCACCGGGATTTTCCCGAATCCTCCAAAGAAGATAAACGGAAAGAAAACCAGGAAAAGGCCGTAAACCGTAAGTCTTGCAGCCTCCTTCCATCTCCTCTCCTGCAGATACAGAAGGCCAAACACGGCAGGATACAGTTTAAGCCCGGCCGCCACTGCCAGAAGCAGGATAGCCGCCTCCCTCTTCCATGCCTCCTTTGAATCCTTCAGGGCCGTAAACCCAAACAGCAGAAGGAGGACAATAAAAGCGGAATTTCCCCGCTCATAAAGTCCGATAAAAGGCGCCGACAGCAGGATGATAAACAAGAGCAGGCACTGCTCCTGCCGTTTTTTCTCTCTCAGGAAATACTGAACCAAAAATACCAGGGCCACCACCAGGACCGCCGTATACGCCACATACAGATTCAGGCCAAACAGGTTGTCCCTTACCGCCCTGTTTCCCGGGCCTTCAACCGCGCTGGCCGGAATGAATTTACCCAGAAAGTAGTAGAGTACATAGGCAAGCGGCGGAAAGCTGGCATAGATGCTGCTGTCATAAACATGAGCCCTGTCCCGGACGTACCAGATGTGGTTGAAAAAGTCCATAAAATAATCGTGTCCGTAATAAAAGAATGACCGGAATGTTTCACCATTGGTCTTCAGTATCAAAATAAATGAAATAATAAATCCCAGAAGGCTGAGAACGTAAAAAAGATTCTTCCTCTCTGTCATGTCTGGTTACCTCTCTTATCTTTATTTTAGGGCATAAAAAAGCGAAAACACCTCGCGGAATAAATCATGGCTGAACTGTTACCAGTAACATTCTATCAGCTATTATACAAACTGATCCGTTTTGTTGCAACCTTCGCTGCAAATGCCCTGTCATGCTCGACAAATATCATAGTCAGTCTATGCGCCAAAATCAACTCCTCTATCTGCATCCTGGAAAAGACATCAATAAAATTCAGCGGTTCATCCCATATATAAAGATGGGCCTGTTCACAAAGGCTTTTAGCAAGCAGAACCTTCTTTTTCTGCCCCTCGCTGTAATACTGCATTTCCTTAGAAAAATGTTCCCTTGAAAAGTCGAGTTTTCTGAGGATAGCCCGAAACAGCGTGTCGTCCAATCCATTTTTGCCGGTAAATTCATCAATACTGCCAAAGAGCCAGGAAGTATCCTGGGAGACATAGGAAATAATCAGTCCGGACGCAGTCTCCATCTTTCCGGACAGAATGCCGGGAGCATCCTCCGTGCCCAGAATCGCTTTAATGACCGATGACTTTCCTGAACCGTTTCTTCCGTCCAGAACCGCCCGGTCTCCCGCTTTTATTTCCAGGGACAAATGTTTGCAGACCGGAAGATTCTTTGGAGGATACCCCAGTGTGACATCCTCCATTGCCACAAGAAGCTGCTTATGGTGACGAAGGGGGATAATCTTAAGGCTCTCCGCTGTCTCCACATCCTTCAGCAGCTTTTCTTTATCGGAAGCTGCCTTTTCCATCCTGTTTTCCGCTGATTTGGAACGTTTCATCATCTTTGCGGCCTTATGTCCGATATAGCCGCGGTCGGGTCTCAGCCCTCCCGTTCTCATGCCTCTTTTCGTCTTTTCCACCGCGTCGGACCAGCGCTCCGCTTGTCTGGCCGCCTCTTTCAGCCTGCCGATTTCCTTCTTCAGCTTTTCGTTCTCCATGGCTTCAAACTCATCTCTTCTTTGTTTATTATCCCACCAGCTTGTAAAATTTCCCTGTACCACCTCTATCGTATTCTTATTCAGGGATAACACATGATCAATGCACTCATCCATAAACACTCTGTCGTGGGATACCAGGATAAATCCCTTCTTTCTATTCAAATAACGGCTGACCGCTCTCCTTGCCTCCGTATCAAGATGGTTGGTTGGTTCATCTATCAGCAGAAAACTGTGTTCCTTCAGGAATAAAACGGCCAGCATCACCTTGGTTCTCTCACCGCTGCTGAGCGTTTCAAAGGGGCGGTAAAGAGCCTCCGCATCCATTTCCATCAGATTCATCTCCCTGAGCAGCTTCCACAGCTCATAGTCCGGATAAAGCTCTTCCACGATATCTATCGCTGGTCTGCTCTTATCCCGGACGGCAAAAGGAAAATATTCAAATTCCACCGGAGCCGATATCGTACCGCGGTATTCATATTTTCCCATCAGGAGATTTAAAAATGTAGTTTTCCCTCTCCCGTTCCTGCCGATAAACCCCAGCTTCCAGTCCGTATCGACTGAAAAAGAAACATCATTAAAAATCTCTTCATAACTGCCATCATAATAAAATGTCAAATGATTTACCTGTATTTGTGCCATTCTTCCATCCTCCCTTTCGAATAACCGCTATACCACAGGACATACCTTCCTGTGAAACGCTGACCTGTTAACAGAGTTCTTTTCTGTTAAACAAAAAGGATGCAAGAATATTCCTGCATCCTGTATATCGGTTCCGAAAACCGGCCGGGCCGGTATCCGTCAGGCCCTTTGCGGCCCAGACAGCGGACAGCACATATCCCGGAATTTAATCCGACGGAAAATGTACTTTAATATATTCAAAGATAAAAGGATATATATTCTTGCATCGCATGAAAACCGCACTGCAAACAGCAAATACGTCTCCCGCCGTTCAGACAGAAGCAGCCGTATCCGCATGATGCTTATCCGCACAATCTGCATGCTGATTATTAAATTCATTATCTGCAAGAATACATCTTCATCCTTTCATCTCCCATCTCTTTAACATTGTTTCAACCCACGCTCGGTATATTATCGTAGTGCGACCGCATCCTATACGGACAAGTGGTTGACGTCTGGTTCTATACCTTCCATTTGGTTCAATTGTTACTATAACAGTCGAAAAGCCGTATGTCAACTGCTAAAATATCCGCCGGGTTTGGGACTCTGAGGACTAATTGGAGATTTAGTTAAGCAGGTGAGGACGCCGCCGGTACGGCCAGCGGACGGGGTGGTGGGGTGTGTATATGAGTCTTTCGTCCCGGGGGGAGGATTGTTGTGGTTTGGGGCTGCGGGCAAAGATAAAGTCTGCGGAGCACGCTCCCGCTCTGTGAAATGCATCGCGCTGCTAAGCTCGGCAGGACCTCGCTAATCAGCGATGGATTTCAACGGCATCCGCAGACTTTATCTTCCCCTCCGCCCCAAGGCCAGGTTTTCGCCGGGACGAAAGACTCCGCCAAGTGTAT
>Ga0129310_1000952_pt1 | contig 28949 bp, 23 predicted proteins | sample Go1ome_2_FD_94433 | JGI IMG/M metagenome (GOLD analysis project Ga0129310, IMG submission 94433) | Western lowland gorrila individual fecal microbial communities from Wisconsin, USA - Go1022A metagenome | ecosystem: Host-associated > Mammals > Digestive system > Large intestine > Fecal | place... | reverse complement strand
TATCTTGCAAATGCTGCAAAATTTGATGAGAATTTATTTAACTATCGATTACAGACAGATCCATATGAATATTATGAGAATGGGAAAGAACTTGAATATACAAGGATTATCAAAAGCATTCAGGTTGATACGGGAAAATCAGAAGAAGATACAGATGAAAATACAGCGAAATCAGATGAAGATTCAAAGAAACAGGGATGGCGTCAGGCGTATATCGATTTTATCAATAGTAAAGAAATACAAAATGAGGATTATGCAGAATATATGTTGTTGTATATTGACGATGATGATATACCAGAATTATTGGTATCATATGGCACAGAAGCAGAAGGTGAGGATTTGTGTTATTATGATGGAGAAAATCTTCAGATACAGTGGATTCGTATGGGAAGCGTTAATTATATAGAGAAAGATAATTTAGTATGTGCATCATCGGGGCATATGGATAATTCTTATGATACAGTTTATACAATCAAAAATGGAAAATTCGAAGAAGTATGTCATGGAATGCAGGAAATTGTTGTAGAAGAACATCCGGTGGTACATTATTATTGGAATGATGAAGAAGTATCGGAAGATGAATATTATGCAGATAAAAATGCTGTTTTTGATTCAAATATTGCTTCCAGCGGTACGCCGTCAAACACCGATGGGAAGGTCTATACAAAACAGGAAATTTTGGATTATCTAAATCAGTGATGATTCAATAGTAAAATTAAAGCAAGAAAACAGGAGGAAGAAATGTTGTGTGAAGTAAAGAAAAAACTCGTTTTGAGTGCAGCAATATCCGCTGTTGGCGTTTTTGGATTGTTAACCGGGTGCAGTAGTAAACAGGAAGAGATACCGAAAGCGGAAATAAGCACTGTTGTTCAGTCAACAGAAAGCGAGACAGAAAAGGCAGATTTATCGACATATGTAGATGATGTACTTGTTCCTCAGTATGGACAATGCAATACAGGCAAATATGAATGTGAGTATGTTGTCAATAGTAATGGTGGTGCTGAGGTAGATTCTGTTCATTCAGAAAAGGGAATTTTAAATTGGAATGTGGATGATTATGACGGAGATGGTACAGAAGAATTACTTGTTCTGTTATTAGATAATCAGGCAAAGATACATGATGATCCAATAGATAGAAATTCAATTTCTCTCCAAATGTATGCAGAGGAAAATGGCAGTATTGAGTTAAAAGATACATATGGCGGTCTGTGTCCGGTTCTGGGATATGGGGATGAGGAAAATGATGGTATCTTTCTGAAAGAAAGTAATCAAAAAATTTATATCTGCGGCAGTACCTGGAATACGATTAAGAATTATGCAACGGGAATCGTTGCACAGTCTTTCATGCTTACATATGAAAGTGGAAAATTTATAGTACAGGCTGGACAAACTGAATCTGTATCGGGTTCAGAATTTAGTGAATGTGCAGATACTGTTTCACAAATGGCTGATATTTTAAGAAAAATTGGACTTGAAAAAGAAGCGGATCAGCTTTATGTTCCTGCCTTTCAATTTAATGATTCTGTGGATCAGACTTTACTGAGAATCATAGGAGAAAATAAAGGATTTAAGGAAGACTATTTCACTTCGAATAATGCAGAAGATCTTGGAAAAGTGGAATTGACTTTAACCTGTAGTGATATTGAAGATGAAAAGGGAGAAGAAGAATTAGAGCAAGAAAGTGAGTCGGAGAAAGTATCAAGAATATCAAGTCTTTCAGAATCTAAACAGAGAGATGAGAACAGATTGGATCTAATAGGAGATTGGACAATTGATTCAGATAGAACCAATAATGAGAACACGGATTCCTTAAGAAGAACATTTGGTTCGTCTCTTTCATATGGATATGGTTTGACATTCAGCAGTAATGGAACTTTTTCATGGTACATTGCAGCAGGCAACGGAGGAGAAGGTACATATAAGGTGAATGAAATGTCGATTTCCTGTGAATATACAGATTATGAAGAAAATCAAAAACAGTTTATAGATATGAATTGGGATGAAGGTGAAATATTGATGAAATTGGATTGGGGAGGCGGTGCCTATAAAGTCTATTGGATGAAGCAGAATTCAGATGGAAGTTCCGATACGATCAAAGAATCGGAAGATTATATTTTACCTGATAGTGACAGTCGGTATTTAACAGATAGTGATGTGCGCGGTTTATCAGCTAACGAATTGATGTTGGCAAGAAATGAAATTTATGCGCGACATGGAAGAAAATTTAAAGATTCGGAACTTCAGAATTACTTTAACAGCAAGTCCTGGTATAGAGGAACCGTGGATCCGGATGATTTTTCAACAGATGTATTCAACGAATATGAAAATAAAAATTTGGAAATGATTCAGAAATATGAAAAATAAAATAGGATAATTTTTTAGAGAGATAAAATAGCATATGAAAGACTCAGATAATATAAAAAAAGTTATGAAGAACGGGAAAAGAGCAGAATGTCCATATTGTCATACACCGTTGGTGAAAGATGCCAAATTTTGTACAAATTGCGGAAGACGAGTGAGTGAAAATGGTTGTCCGAATGAAGATACAGGGGACAGAAAATCAAAAAATAAAATTGTAGTAAGCGGAATTGTAGTTTTACTTATCGTTATTATAGGAATTGTAGTGTACGCAGCCGGAAAAGGTAAGAATGGTTCAGTGTCTGGAAAAGATTCTGACATAGAAAATGAATTTAAGAATGCGGCAGAGAGCATTTTGGCAAAGCAGTCTGAAACATCCCAGATAATCAATACAACGGAAACTGAAGCAAGAGCAGCAGAAACGGATTCTGTTAAAGAGACAAAGACGGCCGTGCATGCAAAGACAATGACCAATAAACAGTCGATTAAAAATCGCAGTCAGGTACAAAAACAAGAGACTGCAGTAGAAAGTGAAACAGAAACTGTATCGGATAACCAGAACACAGGACATCACTACGAATTAGTTATATCAGATGTCTCATGGAATCAGGCAGAAGCACTGTGTGAAGAAAAAGGCGGTCACCTTGTTACCGTGACATCAGAAGAAGAGTATCAAACTATCCGTAATATGGTGGAGAAGGCAAGCCAGGATCTTATGTATGTCTGGGTAGGCGGAAAAGTAAGTGATGGACGGCAATGGGGAGATGAGGGATGCTGGATTACCGGAGAAAAATGGACATATGATCTGATCTGGTATCCGGGAGAGCCAAGCTATTATGACACAGATGGTACGCTGGAAGATTGTTTATGTTTCTGGCATGTTTATTATGGTGAGGATGACATTGGCTGGACATTTAATGATCAGCGAAATGATCTGATGGATGAAGTGCCGTCAGGAGTTGGAAAAGTCGGATATATTTGTGAATATGAAGAATAGGGGAAAAGGTGCAATAAATTTCAGATGCGAAAGTGAAAGATGTATAAAGGAGAGAAAGTATTATGTTTTGCGGAAAATGCGGCAAAGATATGGGAGATGCGGTAAGTTTCTGTCCACATTGCGGAGCGCCTATTAAAAATAATGGAAAAGGCGAGAAAAATATGAAAGATAAAACGTATAATATAAAAGATGCGAATGGCAATAAAAATGGTCATCATAGGAGTCCGGTAGGAAAATGGATAGCCGTTATAATTGCAGTAGTTGTAATCAGTGCTGCAGCGATGTTGCTGAATCAAAGAAAACCAGACCATCCGCAAAAGGGAACAGAGACTGCCGAGTCGAAAGAAAGTAGTGAAACAGTACAGAGTACAGAAGCTGCAGAAACAGAGCAAACGAAAGATGTTTTAATGTCCTATTTGCAGGATACATTAATTCCGGCAGAAGGCCAGATAAGCAGCGTTGATGAAATCAGATCATATCAATTGGCAGGTACTTCAGCAGCAGATGAAGATAAAACCCTGGTGATTCCGGATGGCATTGCAGCCTCTTTTATAAAGGATATGGATGGTGACGGTACCGAGGAATTACACATACTGAGAAATGAACAGAAAACAGAAAATGATGATGATTATGATTTTACCTATAATTGTATCTTTTGGGAAGTATACGTATGTGAGGATGGTAAGGTATCACAGGTATGCAGTCAGGAAATCATCAAGTATCAGGCAACCTATGCGGAAGAAGCCTATAATGTATATTTGAAAGAGTATAACGGAAAATCCTATTTGTATGCAGAGGCCGATGGCTTGTCAATGGATGCAAAGTTAGTGAGACAACAAAATATTTTTGCATTTGCAGATAATAATATATACACAGTAAGATCTCTTTTCACATGTGGTGGTAATGGCGGATATACAGACATCTATAAATCAGATGCGGTGTACCTGGATGATGTCAATAGAGTAGAAAAGGGCGTAGTTGTCAAAAAGGCCGAGGCGGAACCATATTATGTTTATGACGACGGGCAGGACTTTAACAGTTTTGACAGTTACTTGGATGGATATACAGACGCATTGAATAAAGAATTATCAGAATATGGCATTACAATGTCATCGGACGGAGAGAAAGAGTATCCGTTTTATGGTATTTACCTTGCCGATCCGGCAACTTTAGACACCCATATATTTAATTACCAATTAAAACCGGAAACTTTTGATTACAGAGAAATGGATGCAGATAACTACACTGTTGTTATCAAGGGCGTGCATGAAGGAAAAAAAGAAGCGGATGAAGTTCCAGCAGAATCCGAGACAGAAGAAACGACAGCGGATACAACAGAAGGTGCATTAACAAATGAGATGTTGAATGGTGTATGGCTTCAAAAGGATGCGTCGGATGCAATGCAGTTTATCTTTTCCTCAGATGAAAATTCAGTACGCTATTATACAACCATCAGTAATGGTAGCGAGTACACAACAAATTATTCTTTAGACAATGATGAATTAAAAGTTGATGTGGTGAATCTTGATGGAAATGATGTGACAACGCTTTATTTTGACTTAACCTATTCAGAGGAAGAGAATATAAAGATTTTGACGATTCAACACTCAGAGAAAGATGATGATATTGATACCGGTGCTTTATATGGTTTTGATGATCTGATGGATGGTACATATGTTCAAGTGAAAGAAAGTTGGGTTAGAAAGCAGCTAAATGTTCCGGAAGATGCAGATGTCAGTATTTTTCGAAGAGAAGCTTATTATTGGGATGCCGCGCAAATATATGTCAGGTATTTCGAAATTATAGAAGATGATGATACTGTTGCAACAGCAGATGTTAATGCTTTGACAGGCGAACTTGCAAGAGAAATTAGTCCGTATCACAAAAATTAAATCGCTAAAATTTGGAAAGAACAGTTGTATGGATAGGCAGCTGTTCTTTTTTGCAAAAAATGACATAAAAACTGCAGTTTATGCAATGAGAATTAATGATAAACAGAGATATGATAGAATCAAAAGCAAATGACTTAAAAAAGTGATGTGAAAGTTTTATGGAAGAATCAAATAATATAGAAATTGAATATGAAGGCTGGCATGTTGTTCGAAGAATCGGAACCGGAAGTTTTGGCGCTGTCTATGAAATTGAGCGGGAAGATTTCGGGTATACATACAAGTCTGCATTAAAGGTTATCAGTATTCCAAAGTCAGAGCAGGAATTAATAGATGTTAAGAATAATGTTGGTAAAAGCGAAGACAGTTTAAAAGCGTATTATCAAAGTGTTGCGTCAGAAATTGTCAAAGAGTTTGAACTGATGTACCAGCTTAGAGGTACAACAAATATTGTCAGCTATGAAGACCATAAAGTGCGTAAACATGCTAGTGGTATTGGCTGGGATATTCTGATTAGAATGGAATTGCTGACACCGCTGGATGTCTATATGGAGCATCATAGAATGACCAGGCAGGATATTATCCGATTGGGTATAGATATCTGTAAAGCATTGGAACGATGCAGGGCGCTGGATGTTATTCATCGAGATATTAAACCGGGTAATATTTTTATATCAGAGCAGGGTGATTTTAAATTAGGCGATTTTGGTATTGCCAGAACGATTGAAGCGTATGATGATGTTCTTGAGTTATCAAGAAAAGGGACAATCAGTTATATGGCACCTGAAATTTTCAAAGGAATGCAATATAGCTTTGATGTGGATATTTATTCCCTTGGCATTGTCATGTATCGGTTGTTGAATGACAATAGTTTACCTTTTATGCCGCAGCAATCACTGAAGCCGACATACAAAGATGTTGCGAATGCCAACCAATTAAGATTAAAAGGCGAAAGACTGCCATATCCGTCAGGTGATCATACACAGTTGGCAGAGATTGTTTTGAAGGCCTGCAGCTATCGCCCGAAAGAACGTTATCAGAATCCGCAGACGATGAGAGAACAGTTGGAGAAAGTTCTGCGAGGAGAAAAAATTGAAGATATTGATTATGAATTGATACATTCGGAATCTTTGAAAGTTGTTGAATGTCCTTATTGTCATGTACAGTTATCATGGGACTCACAATTTTGCACAAATTGCGGAAGAAAAATAAATTATAGTGGCGATACAGGTAATACGGATAATGAGGTCAAAAATGAAATATCAAAAAGTAAATTTTTAATAAGTGGAATCATTTTGCTTGTGATTATTGTTGGGATTGGGGCGTATGCAATCGGAAAAGGCCGATCAGATGATTTGGAAGATTATGTTGCCAAAAGTGAATCGGAGGCTTTAACCGAAAGTACATTTACGGAACAATCGGAAACTACTAAAGTAGCAGAAACAATAGAGAATACAGAGGCTAAAGAGACAGAGACAGAAGCAACTAACAATGTATTAACGGATACTGAGGAATCAGTACAGCTCAGTGAAACGGAAATAGCCACAGAAATGGTCATAGAGCCAGAGCATATGGTGAGGGAAGTCACCATGGATGATATTTCTGATGTCTATGCAACATCATATCTCGTGGAGGAAAGATTAGGATTTTATCATAAACCTGCTAATGTCATTGATGGAGATAATGCAACAGCCTGGGTAGAAGATGCAGATGGGCAGGGAGAAGGAGAATCACTGACGATAGAATTGGATGATACATATGCAGTTTCAGGATTTATAATCAATGCCGGTTATCAGAAAAATACAGAAGTTTATGATAATAATTCCAGGCCCAAGGAGTTAATCGTGACATTCTCTGATGGACAGAGTTTTATGGTTGAGTTAGATGATTACTATGGTGCACAAAAAGTTGTTTTGGATTCATCAATCGAAACAACCAGTGTAACTTTTACGATTAACGATGTTTATCCGGGAGGAAAATATGAAGACACGGTAATTTCTGAAATCCAGTTGTTTTGATATGTAAAAGAAGAAAATTAATTTTTTAATTTTAAAATGAATAAATGAATCATCAGGAGGAGAAGAAGATGAAAAAGACAAAAGTAATGGCAATAGCAATGGTGCTGATGTTGGGATTAGGTGCTTGTGGCAATAGTCAGGCAGGCAATGAAGAAAGTTCAGAAAGTGTGGAAACAGCGCAGGCGGTTTCTGAAACAGGCTCAGGAAAGTCAGGAAAACTCATGGCCGGAGATGAAACTTATCAGTATGTGTTGGATAGGAATTCAGGCAAATTAACAATGGCTGGAAAAGAAGCCGGAAAAATAGAGGTACCAGATAATTTTGAGGCGACAGAAGAATATTATGAGAATATAGAAAATAGTGATGTCATCAAAGATGTTGTTATTAATGAGGGTGTAGAAAGAATCGGTAATTATGCATTTGAAGAGTGTAAAAACCTGAAAACAGTTATTATGCCGGAAAGTTTGACAGAGATAGGTCAGGGTGCATTTCATAGCTGCGCTAGCTTAGAATCAGTTACAGTGCCGAAAAATGTTACGATTTTGAATGAGGATGTCTTTTTTGGATGTGATAGTTTAAAAGAAGTTAAAATAACAGGAAATGTTACAAAGATTTCTGATATGGCGTTTGCAAATTGTAATCAGCTGGAATCAGTTGTTATTCCTGCAAGTGTAACAGAGATTGGAGAGAGTGTGTTTACTGGAGAAACCACATTGAATGTGTATTTTGGAGGTACAGAAGCAGACTGGAATAATATTAGCATAGGCGGCGATAATAAAGCTTTAGAGACAGCCAATATGCATTATGAATCAGATGGTGAATAAGTAACAACCATTGAATGAATTAAAGAGAGAAGAATTGTATTTATATGCAATTTTTCTCTCTTTTTTCTGCAAAAAATGACATAAAATGTGCAGTTTATGCTGCATAGAAAAATGATAAATAAAGATATGATAAAATTAAGGAAAATGTAAACTAAATTCTAAAATGTAAACTAATTCTAAAGTGATGTGAACAGGGTATGAATGAATCAAATAGTACGGTCATTGAGTACAAAGGCTGGCATGTCGTTCGCAGGATAGGAACGGGCAGCTTTGGCTCAGTATATGAAATTGCGCGAGAAGATTTTGGGTATACGTATAAAGCCGCATTGAAGGTGATTAGTATTCCTAAATCAGATCAGGATTTAACAGCAGCAAAGAATAACATCGGTAAAAGCGATGACAGTCTGGCGGTCTATTATCAGAGCGTGGCATCTGAAATTGTCAAAGAATTTGAACTGATGTATCAGCTTCGGGGAACAACGAATATTGTCAGCTATGAAGATCATGAAGTAAGAAAACATGACAGTGGTATTGGCTGGGATATCATGATTCGAATGGAATTGTTGACACCGTTGGATGTTTATACAAAAGAACATGTGATGAACCGGCAGGATGTTATTCGTATGGGCATTGATATCTGTAAAGCGCTTGAGCGCTGCAGAGCACTTGATATTATCCATCGTGATATCAAACCAGGTAATATCTTTATATCCGATCAGGGCGATTTTAAGTTAGGAGATTTTGGCATTGCCAGAACGATTGAAGCCCATGATGAAGTGCTTGAATTGTCGAGAAAAGGGACAATCAGTTACATGGCTCCGGAAATTTTTAAGGGAATGAAATATAGCTTTGATGTAGATATTTATTCTCTTGGTATTGTGATGTATCGATTGCTGAACAACAACAGCTTGCCATTTATGCCGCAGCCACCGGCAAAACCAACTTATAAAGACGTTTCAAGTGCCAATCAATTGAGATTGAGTGGAAAGCAACTGCCATATCCATCAGGGGATCATACACAGCTGGCAGATATTGTCTTGAAGGCTTGCAGCTATCGACCAGAAGAACGTTATCAGGATCCACGTATCATGCAGGAACACCTGGAAAAAGTTCTGAAAGGTGAACCAATCGATGAATTTGATAACGAGACAGTTCTTTTGGAACCGTCGCAAAAATTGCCGGAGGTTAAGAAGAATACACGTAGTAAGGTAATCATACCTATTGCCATTATTGTCGTATTGGCAGGTGCGGTGATTGGCATGGCAATGCAGCAGGAAGCGAAGGATGCAACAACGGAACAGGTCGTTGAATCTTTGGAAACACAATTAGCTGAACAGAAAGCGACAAAGAGTGATATCAAAGAGACAGAAAGCCTGACAGATTTAATTGAGGACAAAGATTTTGTGCAGGCATACAGAATTATACAGGAGCAAACCCAGGCAGGGGAAAATCTGGATGCTGAGATTGCAGAGTTTGTAAAAGCCTGTGAGCCAGAGTCGGAGTATAAGAGAATGATTGCAGTCATGAAAATGCTGAGTGACAATGCAGCAGATAATGAGGCGACATATAGAGAGGCTGTTCAATGGCTGCATGATCATGACAAAGAAGATTATGCACGACAAGTGCTTGCTGATTTACGTGCTAAAGGTGATGAAGGTAAGAAACTAGCCGATACTATCGGTTCAGAATATCAAAAATAAATCAACACATGAGAGGATGGAAAGAAAATGAAAATGAACAAAATGATTGCAGCAGCAATCATATCGACAATGATACTGTCAACAACAGCATGTGGCTCTGGCGGCAATGCGAGCACCAAAACGACGGCGGCAGAAACAACTACAACTGCAAGTTCAGAAGTAGAAACTGCGGCTGAGACACAGAATGAGGAAGACGCAGTGAATGCAGGAATTGAAGCAGCGATTGCTGAATATCAATATGCCTGTCAGACATCAGATGTAGATGCTGTATTGAACTGTTTGGATCCGGGATTTTCACAGGCATTAAAATCTGGACGTTTGTTATTGAACTGGATGTCTACAAAGAAAAATACAGATGAAGCAGTTATGAATACACTGGTTATTGCGATTATGAATATTGCAGATATTTCTGTTGATCTTTCAACAATGGATATTCAGGTGAAAGATATTACGACAGCAGGAAGTCTTGCAACAGCTGAAGCAGAAATGAAGCTGGCATGCAGCACAGGGGAATACAAGGATAAAATAAAGATTCGTCTGACAAAAGATGGTGACAAATGGTATATCACCGGTATCGAATCATAATAGAAAAAAAGGACGGGAGAGTAAGTCATGAAAAAAATGATAAGAGCTGGTTTATGCATGACAATGGCAGTGTCATTGCTGATGACCAATACAGCATTTGCAGCTGAAGGCAGTGTGCCGCAGGAAAAAAAGGATACAATTCTTGTACAGACAGATGCAAATGGTAATATTACAGAAGAAAGAAGCTATGTTACGATTTCTGGTCAGAACAGTGCACCTATTCAGGACAAAACGACATTGACCAACATCAAAAATATGAGCGGAGATGAAACCTTCAAAGATAATGGAGATGGGACGATCCAGTGGGAGAATAAAGGCAATGATATTAGCTATATCGGAACATTGGATGCGGATTTGCCTGTTACCTTTAAGGTTGATTACTATTTGGATGACAAGAAAATAACACCGGAGGAACTGGCAGGTAAATCAGGGCATGTAAAGGTTGTTTATACATTTGAAAATCATGCCGCAGAATCAGTAGAGATTGACGGTGAGAACTACAATACATATGTTCCGCTGTTGACAATTTCTTCTCTGTTTCTTCCAAAGGAAAACTTTACAAATATTGAAGCGGTGGATGGCTGCCAGACAATTGAGGAATTTGGTGATCAGTATTATCTGATGGGCGTTACAGCACCAGGCTCAGAAGATGCGATGAATTTTAGCATACTTGGGATTGATGAATATGTTACGATTCCAACCAGCTTTGGATTTACTGCTGATGTGACAAACTTTAGTATGTCTCCGACTGTCACTTGTGTTACACCACATATACTGGATATGTTAGACATGAGCAATCTGGAAACAAAAGATGATGTTCAAAACCAGATTAATGATTTGGTAGATGCAACGAAGAAACTGGTGGATGGTTCATCACAGCTTTCAGATGGTTCCGGTCAGCTTTCAGATGGTGCCAAACAGTTTTTGACAGGTTTGGAAGAAGGATTAACTCAGATTGCAAATGGCGGTGCTGATTTCGACAAAGGTTTAGATAATCTTGAGGATAAAAAAGCAGATCTTCAGGGTCAGGCCACACAGTTATTGAATTCTTTGAACGAAATCGTGGAGAAGGTTGATGAGTATCAGCTGCCGGATGTTAATGATATTATCTCTCCAGAACTGTTTGATGCAATAGAACAGTTAAAGACGGATGCTTCAGCGTTAGAGACAGAATTGACTGAAATGCAGCAATTAGTTGTATCAGCTCAGGCACTTGTGGAAAAGGTTGAAGGTCCACTTAAACAGTTTAATACAATCAAAGAAAAAGTTGATGCCATTGATATTGATAAGATTATGGATGCTGCCACAAAACGAGTTTCCACAGCGGCAAAAGAAGTCGCAGCTGAAGAAACACAGAATAATGGAATCATTGGCAAAATCTTAGCTAAGTTTTTGACGGAAGAGAAGATAGATTCGCTGATTCAAAGAGTTATCGTTAAGAGTGATCTTTCTAATCTTGATGAAATCAAAGCTGTTAAAGCAGACTTAGAGGAAATCAATACATTATTAGGCAGTGTGGAAATCACAGAAGATGATTTAAACACAATTGAGCAATTGAAAAATTTGAATCTTGAATCTATTACGAACGTTGTAGAAGATATGCAGAATCAGTTTGATATTCTGCTGGAGGCTGAAGGCAAGCAGGATGACATTCAGGCGTTACTGGATTCTGCCAATAGCTTTTTGAATGAAGTTAAATCAAACTCTGGCGATATAGAAAAGAAGAGTGGTGAATTAGCATCAGGTCTGGATTTTGCAGACAGTATGATTAAAGAAGCACGATCTTATCTGGGTACATTAGATAGTGCTGTTTCACAGGCTAAGGATGGAAGTCAGCAGTTATCTGATGGCGCAAACAGACTGAACGATGGTGCAAAAGAGCTGAATAGTGGTACAGAAAAATATTATAAAGAAGGTATTATTCCAGCGGCAGACTTTGCAAAACAGGCTACATTGAAAGCGTTTATTAAGCGTGGTATGGCACATCAGAAGTCTGTAGAAAAGTTAACCAATTTGTCCGGCATAGATTCAGAAACAGAAGGCAGTATTACTTTTAGATTTTACACAGAAGCTGTAGGACAGGATAATCAGTAAATTTTTAAATTAAGATATTTAGCCCGGCCATTTCAATGACCGGGCTGAATAATAGAGAGTCAATATGAAAGTATTATACGAGGTCGTAACAACCTTCGGGCCAAATAGAAGAAAAAATCAGGATAATTATTATCTGAATGGTGTAGTTAAAGAAGTAGATAGCGAACAGAGAAGAGATGTTTCAGTGTCACAGCACCAGATGTATGCATTGTGTGATGGTATGGGTGGAGAAACATCGGGAGATAAGGCCGCAGAACTGGCAGTATTAACATTAAGAGAAGAATTTTCGGACTGTAAAGGTATTGATTTACAGAATTATATTAAGAAAGTGAATAAAAGAATCTGCGAATATCAACAGACGTATGGTGTACGTATGGGGACAACATTTGCAGGTATATATATAGAAAATAAACATTTGACAGCCATCAATCTGGGAGATTCCCGTATTTATCGAATTGCTGAGAATGAGATGCGTCAGATCAGCAAAGATCATAATGAATATCAGACAATGATTGATGCAGGAATTGAGTTTACAGAGCAGGCTGCAAAAAGGGCAAAATCCAGATTAACCCAGTTTTTGGGAATGGATGATGAAGAAATAGAGCTTGAACCTCAGATATATGTGAATTCGGCAGTAACTGTTGGAGAGAGCTATTTGATATGTAGCGATGGATTGAGTGATACATTGTCAGATGAAGAAATAGAGAAGACAATGTTGGTCTGCAATCCTGTGGAAGATAATATATGTGAGAGCTTGATTAAACAGGCAGAGCAGAAGAATGCAAAAGATAATATGACAGCGATATGCTTGCATATTCTGGATGATTCGGAACACGAATGATGAATCCGTTGTTCCGGGAATGTTGATGGGTGATGAATTGAGGTATATAGGAGCAGTTGTAACCGATGCAGGAATAAAAAAGGACATCAATCAGGATAGCGTCTGCGTGAAGATTGCTGAGACACCGGAACATGGGCAAGTAGCCATGGCGATTGTCTGTGATGGCATGGGAGGCTTCCAAAAAGGAGAACTGGCCAGTGCAGAGGTTATCAGAACTTTTTCAGAATGGTTTGACTATTCTTTTCCGGTGATGCTGAATGATATAACATGGCAGGCATTGGAACAGGAATGGTGCAGCATGATTGCAAAACTAAATATACGTTTAATGAAGTACGGACATAAAGAAAATGTTCGTTTGGGCACAACATTCAGCGGCATTCTTTGTATAAATGGCAGATATATGATTGTTCATGTGGGTGATTCCAGAATTTATTGTATCGGGGACAGTATGACGCAACTGACGGAAGATCATACACTGGTTGCCAGAAAAGTAAAAATGGGAGAAATAAGGCCCGAAGATGCAGAGTCACATCCACAGAGAAATGTATTGATACAATGTGTGGGGGCATCCAAAAATCTGGAACCGCAGGTTGTTTTTGGGCAAATACATGAAAATACTATTTTTATATTATGCTCAGATGGTTTCAGACATGTTTTAACAAGGCGTGAGATGATGGATGCATTTTTGCCAGAGCATATGAAGACAATCAATGATCTGGAACAGGCTGGTCACAGACTGGTTGATCAGGTTAAGCAGAGAAATGAGAAAGACAACATTACGGTTGCACTGCTTAAGTGTTGCTGAAAAGGAGTATGGTATGGAAAGCTTATATATTATATTGCCTGTTGTGGCAGCAGTGCTGGTGGGAAGTGCAGCTGTAATTAAAGTAAGAAAGACGAATCTAAGAGATAAGAAAAGGCAGGAAGATTTTGAACGAACTGCGGATATGCAGGAAAATAGTGTTACTAAAGATATACAGAAAGTATCTTTCAAGATGATTCAGGATATTGTGATTGTACATACAGATGAAAAAATTTAAGTTGTGGAGGAATATGTTATGAGAATAAAACTGGCTTTATTATGTGAGGACAGCAATTATGCAGAACGTCTTACGGCAGGATTTAATAACAACTATAACGAGAAATTAGAAGTCTATCTTTTTTCTAACAGAGACAATATTCTGGATGAGCTTGTGAAGAATAGAATAGATATATTTTTATGTGATGCATATTTTGATATTTCTCAGGATGAAATTCCAAAGAGATGTGGCTTTGCTTATCTGGTGGATGAAATGGATATTACATCTGTCAGGGAGATGGCTGCCATATGTAAATATCAAAAACTGGAACAGCTGTATAAAGCAATTTTGGGGATTTATTCAGAAAATGTCTCAGAGGAATTTGGATTCAAAACAGATGCCAATGCCACAAAAATGCTTCTATTTACATCCGCAGCAGGTGGTGTAGGCACAAGTACATCAGCAGTTGCATGTGCAAAGTATTTGGCGGCTTTAGGGAGAAAGACACTTTTCCTCTCTCTGGATGTTTTTGGAAGTACAGCAATCTATTTTTCAGGTGAAGGAAATGCTGATTTCAGCGACATTCTGTATATGTTGAAAAGCAGAAAGGCAAATTTTGCACTTAAATTAGAAAGTACGGTATGTAAAGATGCTTCTGGAGTTTATTTTATTCAGCCAACAGAGAATGCATTGGATATGAATGAAATGACAGATGATGAGATGATGCATCTTGTCAGGACAATTCAGGCGACTGGAAGTTATGAATATTTAATTGTAGATATTCATTTTGGTCTCAGTGAGCGTTTGTTGTCATTACTTAAAGCAGCATATAAAGTTGTCATGGTTTCTAACGGAACAGCTTCAGCAAATCTGAAATGCAGAAAGGCGATAGAAGCACTTCAGGTGATGGATAGTCAAAGAGACGAAATGTATTCAGATAAGATATACATACTGTATGACGCATTTAGCAGCAAATCAGGAAAAGTTATGGAAGAGCATAATAGCAGGATGATTGGCGGTATGCCGAAATATGAGAATGCCGAAGCAGGATACATTGCTGATCAAATAAGCAAATTGCCATATTTTTCAAAGCTGATGTAGTGGGGAGGATTTGAAAGATGAATACCCAGGATGAGGAACGTTTAGTTAGTGAAATCAAACTTTATATATCTAATAATGTGAAGCTGAGTGAGTATAATGATGAAGCGCTTGAGGAGAAAATAGAGGGAATTGTTGCGGAACGGTTAAAGGGAAGTTATTGTCCGATTGATAAGCGGGTTTCGATTGTTCAGCAGATATTTAGTTCAATCCGTGGCTTTGGTTTATTGGATAATATCATGAATGATGATGCGATAACAGAAGTCATGGTAAACGGTCCAGATCATATTTTCATAGAAAAAAATGGTGTTGTTCAGAGACTTGACAGAAAGTTTGAGAGTGAACGCCGACTGGAAGATATTATTCAGCGAATTGTAGGTCTGGCGGGACGTGAAGTCAATCAGGCGAATCCGATTGTAGATACCCGACTTCCGGATGGCTCCCGTGTGAATGTGGTTCTGCCACCAATCGCATTGTGTGGGCCGACAATTACCATTCGTAAATTCTCAAAAAATCCGATGACTATTGAACGATTAATCGCGTATGGGTCAATTACAAAGGAGATTGCCGGAGTCTTAGAAACTTTGGTTAAAGCAAAATACAATATTTTCATTAGCGGTGGTACAGGTTCTGGAAAAACAACCTTTTTGAATGCCCTTTCCAATTATATTCCGAAGAATGAGCGTGTTATTACCATTGAGGATTCAGCCGAGCTGCAGATTGTTGGTATTGAAAATCTGGTAAGTATGGAAACCCGAAATGCCAATACATCAGGGGTAGGGCAGATCACCATTCGAGATTTGATTAAATCTTCCCTTCGAATGCGTCCTGAAAGGATTATTGTAGGTGAGGTTCGAGGCGGAGAAGCATTGGATATGCTGCAGGCCATGAATACAGGTCATGATGGTTCTCTTTCCACAGGTCATGCCAATTCAACGGCAGATATGCTGACGCGTTTGGAGACCATGGTGCTTCAGGGGTCTGAAGGACTGCCTCTTGAGGCAATCCGACAGCAGATAGCCTCTGCGGTGGATATTATTATTCATTTATCAAGACTTCGTGATCATTCACGAAAAACAATGGAGATTACAGAAGTTGTGGGATACGAAAATGGAAAAATTATTCTGAATCCTTTGTATGTATTTGAGGAGGATTCCAGAAGTACATTAAATCATGTATCCGGTTCTCTTAAACGGACGAAAAACAAACTGGTAAATGATTATAAATTGCAGATTTCAGGTTTGAAAGTTGAAATATAAAGGAGATTTTCATGGGTTTGCTAAAGAAAAAAGATAAAAAGTCATCAGGAAAATCACTTCATAAAGAAACAAAAATGAAGAATGAAAAAAAGAAAGCACGCAAGGTGAAAAAAATCCCTGAACCGCAGTATTATACATCGGCGACAAATATGCGTACATTGAACTATAAAGTTTATTATATGCAGCCTCTGGAGAAAATCGGCTATTTTCTTTTAGCTTTTATTGTGGGTGCAGCAGTAGGTTATTTGTTTTATGGCGGCCTTGCACGGGACGAATTCGGACAGGCAACAACGACAACTTATATTCTGGATATTGTAATTTCAGTTGTGTTTGGTTTGATAGCCGGAAAAGCCTTTCTGCCGATACGTGTAGAACAGATTATTAATAAAAGACGCCGGCAGTTGAGCCAGCAGTTCAGAGATATGCTGGATGGCTTAACAACATCCCTTGGTGCAGGCAACAATATCATCGATTCTTTTTATTCAGTGAAGGAAGATATGAAGCTTCAATATGAAGAGGGAAGTTTTATCCTGCAGGAATTAGATGTTATTATTGCCGGTATCCAAAACAGTGTATCAGTAGAAGAAATGCTGGAGGATTTTGGAAATCGAAGCGGCATTCCGGATATCAAGAGTTTTGGAGAAGTCTTTAATGTCAGTTATCGAAAAGGCGGCAATATTCAGGATGTCATCAGAAATACCCATGCCATATTAAATGACAAGATGGAAATCAGAGAAGACATAGAGACTGTGGTTACATCGAACAAGATGGAACAGAATTTGATGCTGGTGATGCCGGTGGTACTGATTGCTTTGATTAAGGGTATGAGTTCTGATTTTGCAGCGAATTTTGCAACGGTATCCGGTGTATTGGCAACAACTGTGTCTATTGGTATGTTTGTGGCAGCTTATTATATAGGTAAGCGTATTCTGGATATTAAGATATAAGAGGTGGCGCAATGTTTTTACCGATAAAAGAACTTATTATATTGGGAATCGGATGTTTCTTTCTGGTGGTGTGGCTGCTGATCTTTCTGGGCTCAAAGAAATATGACAGCATGTTTGCTGGACTAAATGAGAAGGAATATCCTTTGAAAGAAATCTATTCAACAGGTTATGCCGTTATGATGCTGGCGCATTACAATTTCAAGTCTAAATGGGACAGAAAGTGCCGCCAGGAACTGGAAATACTTTATGAGAAACGTTATGTGGAATATTACCTTAGAGTAACTTATGCCCAGGCCATAACCTATGGCATGTTGCTGTTTGTAGTATCGTTTATTGTTTATGGCTTGACTGGGGAGATAGCAATTTTTTTAGTGTTTCTTATGCTAAGTGGTTTGGCAGTTTATTATTATCTGACATTACCGGAGAAAAAGATTAAGAAACGTTCAGAGGAATTGATGAGTGATTTTTGCGAAGTCATTTCTAAACTGGCACTTTTGACTAATGCCGGAATGATTCTCAGGGAAGCCTGGGAAACAGTTGCAAATGCCGGGGAAGGATTGTTCTATGAAGAAATGAAAAATTCTGTGGAGGAAATGCAAAATGGTGTTTCAGAAATGGAATCAATTCGTCGTTTTGGCAATCGCTGTATGCTTCCGGAAATTAAGAAATTCTGTGCTACATTGATACAGGGCATACAGAAAGGTAATAAGGAATTAGCATTGATGCTTCAGCAGCAGAGCGGGGAAATCTGGGGACTTCGAAAACAGAATGTCCGAAGAGACGGTGAAAAAGCGGCCAGTAAACTGATGATACCGATTTTTATCATGTTTGGAGGCATTCTAATTATGATTATCGTTCCAATTTTTTCAAACATTGGTATCTAGCTGTATGAACAGCTTAGATATAGAAAAATACATAATGAAGGAGGAATAAAAATGAACGCACTGGATAAATGTGTAATGAATCTGGCATTGGAGGCAAAGATATTTGTTAACAAATTCCTGTATGATGAAGAAGGAGCTGTAGATATTGTTGTAATGGTTATCTTAATTGCTATTGCAGTTGTTTTAGCAGTTGCCTTAAAAGGCAGACTTGCTATATTTATGGAGACTTTGTTCAATGGTATGGGTACAGGTGATCTTAACGATAAAGTAACTATAGGTGGTTAAAAATTAATTCAAAAATTTAAATTGAAAAGAGCTGCAGGTTTTATAGCCTGCAGCGATTACGGAGAATGAATTATGAAAACTGAAGAACGAGGTGCATTGATTGTAGAGGCAACGATTGTCTTTCCAATCATGTTTTTTATCATTCTTTTTTTGATATATTTTGGCAACGTTTTTTATTTACGCTCTCAGGTAGATGCGATTGTGGCAGAGAGTGCAATTAAAGCGGCTTCTTATTGCGTGGATCCTCTGATGGCGAAGGTCGAGGGCGGCACAGTGCCGACAACAATGGAAGATGTACAGCCGTATCACAGTATTTTTGGCTCTGCCCAGACGGATTCCGTACGGGAAGAAATGGTCAATAAGCTGAATCGTATCGGAACCGGTTATTTTGCAGGAATGAATCTTAGAAATATTGTTGTAGATCAGTTCAAGTATAATCGAGGTCTGGTGACAAGTACATTTTCTGTGGATGTCAGCTATCGTATTCAATTTCCAATACGATTTATGGGAAGCGACAGACCAACGGTTTTGAAAATCCATTCACAGACAACAGTTCCTGTAACAGACACACCGGAATTTATACAAAATGTGGATATGGCAATGGATTTCTTTGATTCTTCTGGTATGTCTGAAAAGTTAGCCAAAATGGTGTCACAGGTGAAAAAGTTTTTTGGAAAATAGGAGGGAACCGGAATGATGCGCTTTTTTAAAGATAAACATGGAGCGGTGAATGTATTTCTTGTAATCATTCTCGTTCCTGTTCTTATTATAAGCTGCTTTTTTGTGGATGTCAGCAGAGGAAAAATGGCAGGTTCACTTGTCAGTTCCGCCGGCGATCTGACTTTGAATACCATGCTGACCCAGTTTGACCCGGTATTGAATGATTATTATGGTCTGCTGGCTTCCTGTCAGGATATGGATGAGTTTATGGCAACAGCCAATGATTATTTTACAGCCTGCATTTCTTCACAGGGCGTTGAGTCTGATGAATCGAGAAAATATGCCAATATGATTACGGATATGCTCCAGGGGGATGGAGGCGAGATAGCAGATCTCTTACAACTGAATGCCACAGAAGACGGACAGTTTAAAGTAAGCGTAGCAGAGAATGGAACACTTAACAATCCAGCCTTGGTGAAGAAGGAAATTGTTGAGTTTATGAAATACAGGGCACCGGCAGATATGGTGTCTGATTTGATCGATAAATTCCGCGCAAGTGCGCAAAATCTTGAAAACGCACAAAATGATACGGAATTAACAGAGAAGAAGAAGGAATTTTACGAAACACAGGGAGATCTTATTGAACAGGCAAAGAAAGTCTATGATGCCATGCTGGAGTACAATGATTTTGATATTACAGCAGGGGATATCCAGGAAATGCAGAAATATATAGAAGGTGCAAAAGAGTCATATAAAAAATTCCACACTAAGATGGTAATGGATTTATACAATACACAGGATATTAATTTTCAGGAAAGTACCATCAATTTAAAATACACAGCTTCTAAAGATTCAGTCAAAAAGAAGCAGATTAATGGTTATATCAATAATGCAGCGAAATCCATGCAGGAATTTCTTGAAGCAACAAAAGCGTTGGATAATGCAAATAACACAGGGCTTCCGGCATATGAAGAAGGAAAAGTTTATGATATTCAGTATTTGGTTGCCTGTGTAGAGATTTTAAATCAGAATAGCAGTTATAAAGAGTATGCAAAGAAAGCAAATACATTGGTTCAGAATATGTCAAAGCTGAGTGTTGCCATGGAGTTATGCGATGAAGAGGAAAAAGAAAAGATGTATACTCTTGCAAGTTATGATAGTGTCAGTACAAGTGGAGAAGCAACAAGACAGCAACATTATGATGATCTGAATCAACAATATACGGAAATCAAAGACAATTATCTGGAGGATCCTTATGCGCCATATAATGTTTTAACAGATAGATTGAGCTGGATTCAGTCGCACTATAGAAATGATATGGATCCGACGGATACCAATAATGAGATTCAGAAGTTGTATTCGAATCTGAATGGCTATTATACAAAATATGATCAGGCTAATGGCCAATTGTCGAAAGTTAAAGATGAGTTGAACAAATTGAGTGAGGTGGCTGAAAAGTATAGAAATAAATATAATGAGATGCAGGATAAGGCGAATTCTTATGGGGATACAACCTTAAAACAGGCAGATAAGGAGGAAAATGCTGAAGAGGAGAAAAAGAATAAGGAAATCCTTGAGAAGGTAACGCCGGAGAATGTTCAGGCTATGATTTCCAGAATCAACAATGTAGAGAGCCTTTTGTCCAGTGTTAAGGAAGTCATTGATGGCTATACTTATAATGATTATCCGATACGTAATATCGCAGACTATAACACGATGCGTGAAAAGTCCGGCGTTGATGCGTCCCGTATTACTTATATTAAGTCGGAATTAGAGCAATATGCACAGGATAGTTTTAAATTTAAGACATCGGATAAATCCATTCATATTACAAAGGATAATAATCCGGCGATAGCGGAGATTAATACACCTGCTTTATATAAATGGATGGATAAGTATTTTGAAGATTGTAAAAAAGAAAATGAAAACAAGCCATGTGATAAAAAGGAAGCAGAAAAGAAAAAGGATAAAGAGAAGAATCAATATAATATTGATGGTATCAAAAAATATGGCAATTATCTGATGGGGAACAGCAATGAGATTAAAGATCAATCGAATTTGCCATCTGCAGGAGAAGGGGTCAAATTGGCAGATGTTGAGGTAGAGAATAATCTTAAAAAGATGTCGGAATTTGTCAGCAGTCTTTTTAAGGATTTCAGCGGTACAGTAAACCGGTCACTTGTTTCAGCAAGAGATGATCTGTATACGATTGATTATGTGATGAATATGTTCAGTTATGATACCTTTGAAAATGAAGGGAAATTTAAGCTATGTGGTGATCCGGAAAAATATGATGATAGCAACGTAAAAAAGGAGTGGGCAAGTGAAAAGCTGACATATTCTGATAACAAAACATTGACTAACAAGATGATCAATGCAGACAATAATTTTGCTTATGGCGGTGAAGTGGAATATATTCTTTATGGCGGCAGCAATGCCAAGAATATTGCATCTGCCTATGGAACAATTTTTGCTATTCGCTATGTGTTGAATTTGCCGGCAGATTTCAGTAAGCATTGGAATAATCCGGCCTTAATTACAACAGCAGCGGAGATTCAGACTGCGTCCTATGGCATGATTCCGGCGCCACTTACAAAGCTGGTGATTATTTTAGGATTGACGGCCGCAGAATCTGCAAAAGATTTGATGTACCTTCAGAAGGGTGTGCCTTTGAAATTGGTGAAAACGAAGAATGATATTGAGATAACATATCCGCAAGTACTTAACTTTTCACTGAAGAAAAAGAAAGAGAGTGCAGATGCATTTTATTACAGTGATTATCTGAAATTGATTTTATTCTTAAAATTGGCAGGTAATGAAGAGTACAAGATTTATTCGCGGATTGCAGATGTGATACAGGTCAATATGGATCAGAAGATATCTTCTTCATTTGTTATGGCAAAAGCAGATGTTTATTATAAAGCAACAGCGAAATTAACAGTGGAGCCTTTGATGCTGAAATTGCCGATCGTAACAAATGCCGGATATGCCGTGCCTGGAAATGGCGGCTGGAATACAATTACCTATGAAGCAGTGCGTGGCTATTAAGGAGGATGGCAGGACGAATGAGAAGAAAAAATCAAGAGGGTGCCATTGTCATTGAGGCAACGATTTCATTAACTTTCTTTATGCTTGTGATTGTTACGGTATTGGCGGTTGTCAATATCTGTCTGGCACAGGCTAAAATAGGTATTCTGATTCACGGTGTTGCAAAGGATTTGTCGAATTATACCTACATTTATACAATGGCCGGTTTAGACGAAAAGGAAAAGAATGTTTCAAAAAAGGCAGATTATTCTCGAAAAAAAGTAGAAGAGATTGCTAATAACACGGATGATGTTCTTGGAACAATTGAAAAAATCGGAGATGCAGTTTTTGACAAAGAGTTCTGGACAAGTATGGTGAATTTGCTTGGGGAGCAGGCAATTCAGGAGGTTAAAGGCAGTGCAATTGATAAAGTATGCAAATCTGTTGCTGAGAAGAGACTGACATCATCGGGCAATAGTGCGGATGCCTATCTGAAAAAAATTGGAATTGAAAAAGGTCTTGCCGGATTGGACTTCAGAAAATCCGAATTTTGTGCAGGCGGTGGTGATGATATCAAAATCATTGTAAGATATGATGTTCATGCTCTTAAATTGCTTAATGTAGACTTTGATTTCCATTTTGAACAGTGTGCTTATACAAAATCATGGGGAGCCAGTGCCTATCATCTACCTTCTGTTGACAGTGGAGAAAATTCTGGCAGCAGCACGGATTCATCCGGCGGTGAAGTATCCGGTGATTCCGGAGACAAAGATTCAAATGAAGCAGTAGCAGATGAAAATGCTGAGCCAAAGGAGAAAACTGAAGAAAATAGCGGTACGATAGCGTCTGGTTCAAAAGAGAAAGAGAATAAGACGGTAGAAGCATATGTACGCGATGCAACACATAACGCCAAGTTAGATGAAGTCATGCTTGGTAAGTATACGGAAAATAGTGATACAAATTATGTGAATCAAGCACAAAAAGAAAATATGACCTATTTCAGTCTGGATGATGATGATTGGGAAACACTGAAAGAGCAGGGCAGTGATGCTGTCTGGGAAGTCAATAAGAAATTCCTTGAGGAGCAGGAAAAGGCAGGAAAAACGTTCTATATGTGTGCAGATCCTTATACTGTGACAGGATATTTCTCAATGGAAATGGACTGGCTGATTAACCATGGCTATCATTTTGTATATGATCATGACCGCGGACTGTATAAAGCAGTGAAGGATTAGGAGGCGTGATGAAATGAATGCAAAAGAGATATTTTATCATTGCCGGGGTAATCGCTTTTTAATGGAGCGTACAGGACTTCTGGATGAGTACCAGTTAGCTAGAGTTACAGAAAAACAGGAACAGCAATGGATTGAAGAAGCTTCAAATTCATTTTTTTCAATGCCATTTTATGATGTGAATCAGGCAGAGGATTATTTTAAACTGTGTGAAATGATGAAGAAATCGAAGGACAAGAAAATGATACTTTCTGTTCTTCGGTTTCCAGAGGCAGAATCAAAGAAGATAAGTGATAAAGCTTATTTAATGATTCTTTCAGCGTCTGCTGATTTTGCAGTTAATTGTGCAAGGAAAGAGAGAATATCAGCCGATGACTTGAGAAAAACGTCAGTGATCATGAAAAAAGGGCTTCAAACCATTGATTTGACAGCTATGGATCAGAAACAGATCAAACAATTACAGAATATTAAGGAGACTTGGGAAGGATTAAGCCATTATGGAGACAGTCATTAAATATGGAGTTTTGCCTCTGGCATTACTGATGAGTTATATACAATACTATTTCATAAAAAGGACGGATAAATTTCCAAAGGCTGAAAAGAAAGCGGAAAATCTTTATTTAAAAGCTTTGCCAGTTGTGATGCTGCTGACAGCAATATATATGATTGTTTTTTACCAATCCGGAAAATTATTTTTATTTTGGAAAGAAACAGCATTTTTATCAATATTGTGGGTAGTTGCTTATGTGGACTACAAATGTCAGTTGATTTTTAATGAGTATTTGTTGATGGCTTTGGGAATAAGAGGCCTTTTCCTTATCGTTGAATTGTTTACGTCACCGGAATTTGCAATTGCACAGCTTCTTACAGAACTGATTGGCGTATTGTGTTTGTTGGGCTTTGGATTTGTGATGCGCTTCCTTTCAAGAAAAGGTATGGGAATGGGAGACATTAAACTTCTTGCAATTATGCCATTGTTTCTAGGAACGCTCAATGCATTTCAGGCAGTTTTGTATAGTATGATCATTATTTTTGTACAGGCATGTGTTTGTCTTATTACACATAAAAAAGGGAGAAAAGATGTGCTGCCTTTTGCACCTGCAATACTTGGCGGTGCGGCCTTGGTTATATTTTTTATAAGAGCTTAATTCGGGAGGAATAAAAGTGAAAAATTATAAATATCTTATTCCGATTTTATTGGTAGTGCTGATGGGGGCAGGCATTTATTCAACTTTGTCAACAGCAGGTAATGAGAAAAATGAATATGTGTCATACATCAAAGAAGCAAGAAAAATGGCTGAACTGGACGTGGTGGATGATGCTTTGGCAGATTACAGGAAAGCATTGGATATCCGGGATACCATTGATATCAGTCTGGAAGTAGGACAATTATATGTTGACCATGAATGGATCAGTGAAAGTATTTCATGGGGGGAATATCTGGTGGAACATTTTCCGAAAGAACCAAAGGCGTATACGTTTTTATTGCAGCGCTATATGGATACGAAGCAATATGATGATTGTTTTAAGCTTCAAAATCAGGCACAGGCGCGAGATGCACAAAATCAGGAGTTTTCTGACTTGATGCAGTCTATCCAGTATATTTATGAACTTGGGTATGATGAATATGATGATGTGGGCACATTCAGCGGTGGATATTGTGCAGTAGAAGATGAGGGCCTGTGGGGCTATGTAGGTGTCACTGGAAACACAAAAATAAAGACACAATTTCAGTGGGCAGGTGTTTTTTCACCGGATGGTGTGGCGCCGGTTCAGGACACAGAAGGAAATTATTATTATATAGCCGATACAGGAAATAAGAAAATTGCCCTTCAGAATTTACAGAAATGTACAGCATTAGGGGCCAGCATTGGTGGCATTCTTCCTGCGGCAGAGGATGGCGTTTTCAATTATTATGACCATGAGTTCAATATTGCCATAAAGGATGATACAGGATTTGATTATGCAACACCGATGAACGGTGGCATTGCTGCAGTTAATAAGAATAATGTCTGGTTTTTGATGGATAGCCAGGGAAAACGATTGACGAAGGAAGATTATGATGGATTCATCCTAGATGAAAGAGGAATTGCTTATCTAAATGACAGAGCTTTTGCCAGAAAAGGCGATCAGATCGTGATGATTAATTCATCAGGGAAAGAAATTGGTAATCAGGCCTATGAAGATGCGGAACTTTTCTTTCAGGAGAATAGTTATACGGCAGTAAAATCAGGCGGAAAGTGGGGCTTCATTGATGCTGATGGAAAAACGATCATAGAGCCACAGTATGAGGAAGCACGTTCATTCTCAAATGGCTATGCAGCAGTAAAAGAAAATGGAAAATGGGGCTTTATTGATACGAATGGGCAATTAGTCATTGAATGTCAGTTTGATGGGGCCAAAGAGTTTAATTTCCATGGCTGTGTTTTTGTTCAGACAAATGGTAAGTGGCAATTGTTAGCCTTAAAAAAGGATAATTATTCATAAGCAGCAGTTAGACAGCATATGAAAGAGGAAAATCGGAAAGGTGGATGCAATAATGAGTAATTTTTATTGTGAAAATCAGGGGGCACATACATATTTAATTTATGAAATGCCGGAAGAAGAACAAATTGATAAGGTCACCCTTGGAATGATGACAAATAATAAAATTCAGGGATTTTTGCCAGTTGTGTATACACAATTAGATGGTAAGAATTTGTTTAAGTATGATATTTCTGCCAAGATTGCTTTATCACAGTATATGTCCGGTATTTTAAACAGACATAAAGTAGTGACAATCTTCCGTACAATAGCAGAGACAATCCTGTCAGCTGAAGAATATCTGATTGACAGTTCAGCCTTTGTGCTGGATCCGGAATACATTTATGTGAACGTTACAACCGCAGAAGTCAGTATGATTTGTTTGCCGGTTATAAGCGAAGAAAAAACAGATATTGGCATGTTTTTCAAAAGCATCATGTACAATGCCAATATGCGGTATGACCCATCAGAAAATGGCGATTATATCATAAAAATTCTTAACTTTTTTAATAGTGCATCTATATTTTCAATTGAAGATTTTAAAAATCTCTTAAGTACGCTTGATGGTGAAAGTGTAAAGGAAAATAAACCACAGGTTAGCTCACAGGCTGTTGTGAAAAATGATATCAAGTATGAATCAGAGCCTTATATTGAAAGAAAAGTGTCTGAAGAGAACAGAGAGTTTGGCAAAGGCAGGGTTCCTATGGATGTAGAACCTCCAAAAACAGAGTCATTGATTGGAAAATTAGAGAGTGTCTCGGAGGGGATTGTGAATGATCTGGAAGCGCAGATAGAAGATGTAAAAGTAGATTTTGAAATTCCAGATATACCGTCATCGCCATTTGAGGTACCGGGTAGCACAACAGGAGAAAAAGAAGTCGAAAACAAGAAAAAGTTTTCACTCTTTGGAAATAATACAAAAAAAGAAGAAAAGAGGCGAGAGAAGGAAGAAAAACAGAGGGAAAAGGAGTTAAAGAAACAGAAAAAAGGGGGATTGTTTGGAAAGAAGAAGGAAACGGTTCAGGATTTTGGAATGGAGATTCCAGGAAACCAAAATGAGCAAATCTTTGATTCTGTATGGCATGAAGAGAACAGAAGTATAGAAAAGCCGGAACCGCCTATCATCAGAAGAGAATTTAATCATGATATAAGAAGTCATGAAGAAAAGTTCTTTGAAGAAAATCAGAACATTGATTTTGGAGGCACAACGGTTTTAGATGCTGGAAATGAAGAAGGAACGGTTTGCCTGGATGATGAGAAAGAAGAGAAGGCAGTTGAAGCAGTTCGCGCAAGACTCATTCGCATTAAAAACAATCAGACTATTCCGGTTGGCAAAGAAGTCTTTAAAATTGGACATTCCAAAAACTATGTGGATTATTACATTGAAAATCCTGCAATCAGCAGAAGTCATGCCATGATTATTCAGCGAGGTGAAAAATTCTTTATCGTTGATACCAATTCCAAAAATCACACTTATGTGGATGGAAAAATGGTTGCAAGCGGAACAGAAGTAAAACTTAGCAAGAGAACAAGAATTAGATTGGCGGATGAAGAATTTATATTTGAGTCCGTTTAAAATCAGAAAGGAAAGTGATGAAAATGAAAAAGAGATTATTTGCATTGGCATTATCAGTATCAATGATAATGGCCCAGGTTACGCCAACATTTGCAGTCAATCTTAAAAGTACAGAAGCTTTGGATACGGAGATTGAAACTGTGGAAATGAAGACAGAAGAGACTGAAATTCAGACAGAAGCAGAAAGTCTGGAAGAGACAGTTGAAGCGGAAGAAACTTTTGATGCAGAAGAAACAGAAAATGAAATTCTTGAAATAAAGGAAAATTTAGCAGATACATATGTGGCAGATGGTTTAGTGTCTACGTTAGCTAATACGGATGTGTCATCAGCAACATCAGTCAATGTTAATACAACATATACAGATAATTTAGTGGATAGTGATGATGTTAACTGGTATCAATTTACAATATCCAGTGCTGGATATATTTCATTAGAATTTACGCATGAGTATATAGAATCAGGGAGTAGATATTGGAAAGCACATTTATATAACTCAGAGCAGAAAGAGTTAACATGGTATTCTTTTTATGGAAATCAGACGTCATATACACAGGGAAAAATAGGATTGCCATCAGGTACGTATTATATGAAGGTAGAGAGAGATAATACGTCAGATAAAGAGTATAATTTTAAAATTAATTATACAGCATCAGATGTATGGGAAACGGAGTTTAATGATGATATAGCAACAACTGATTCAATAAACGTGAATACAACATATTATGGTAGTCTGATGGATGGAGATGATGTGGATTGGTATCAGTTTAATGTTTCAAAAGCAGGCTATATCTCATTAAATTTTCAGCATGATTATATGGAATCCGACTGGGGATATTGGAGAGCACGTTTATATAATTATGAACAGAAAGAATTGACAAATTATCTGTTTAATGGAGATAAGACAAATTGTACACAGGGTGAAATAGGATTGCCAGCAGGTACATATTATATGAAGATTGAAAGAGATAATACGTCAGATATTACGTATAATTTCAAGATTAATTATACAGCATCGGATGTGTGGGAGACAGAATTTAATGATGATGCAGCAACGGCAGATCAGATAGCTGTGAATACAACGTATTATGGAAGTCTGATGGATGGAGATGATGTAGACTGGTATCAGTTTAAT
>Ga0129310_1000951_pt1 | contig 29014 bp, 35 predicted proteins | sample Go1ome_2_FD_94433 | JGI IMG/M metagenome (GOLD analysis project Ga0129310, IMG submission 94433) | Western lowland gorrila individual fecal microbial communities from Wisconsin, USA - Go1022A metagenome | ecosystem: Host-associated > Mammals > Digestive system > Large intestine > Fecal | place... | reverse complement strand
GGCGTGAAGAACGCAACGCTCATGTGGCCGCTGCGCATCGCCGCCGCGGGCAAGCTCGTCACGCCCGGCGGCGCAGTCGAGATCTGCCACATTCTCGGCCGCGAGGAAACGATCCGCCGCGTCAAGGCAGGTATCGCCAAGCTCGCATGATCTCACAATTCTGCCCCACGCTTTCGAGAGACCTTCTCAAGCGCGAATTTCTCAACACCGCCGCCGCCTTCGCTGTGCTGGCGGTGTTGGGTTTTGCCGCCGGAATGCTCTTTCCCGACGCAGCGCAGCAGCTGCTCGACCATTTTGCCGCACAGCTTGAGCAGCTCGGCCTTTCCAGCAACGTACCGCAGTCACAGATGATGGCGACGCTTTTTTTCAACAACGTCACCGCGTCTCTTCTTGCAATGCTCTACGGTCTTATTCCGTTTGTGCCGCTCAGCGCGCTTGCGCTCGGCACGAATGCGCTGCTGCTCGGCGCGTTTGCCGCCCTCTATCAGCACCACGGGATCGGTCTCAGCGTTTACTTTATCGGGATCCTGCCGCATGGCATCTTTGAGCTGCCCGCGCTGATCCTTTCCTGCGCGCTCGGACTTCTCATCTGCCGCACGGGAACGGAAAAACTCCGCAAAAGGAGCGATGTGTCTTTCCTGCGCCGCGTGCTGGACTGCAACCGCGTCTTTCTATCCTTCGTCGCGCCGCTGCTGCTCGTCGCCGCGCTCGTTGAAGCGTACATCACGCCCGCACTTTTGAAGCTCGTGATGTGACCGCAACGGTTGACTTTCGCACTCCGCCTCTATATAATTGAGCCTGTCAAGATATTGTAGCTTTTTGTCTGCTGTTTCTTCAGGATTTGGGGAAAAGCACCGCAGCCGCGGCGCTTTTCCTTTTTCAGCAGCTTCATCGCATCAGTCAGAGTCTATTGTTGTCCCGCCGCGGGACAGAGAGAGAGGTTCGCATGGCGCAAACAGTTACGGCAAAGCAGACCGTCCAGAATATGACCGAGGGGAGTCCCGTTTCCCTGATCCTGCGCTTCGCGCTGCCCATATTCATCAGTCAGGTCTTTCAGCAGCTTTACAGCACGGCAGACGCCTTCATTGTGGGAAAATACCTCGGCACGAACGCCTTTGCCGCCGTCAGCTCGTCCGGCACGCTCATCATGCTGCTCACGAGTCTTTTTATCGGTACGGCCATGGGCGCAGGCGTTGCCATTTCCAAATATTTCGGCGCAGATGACTATGAAAACGTCTCGCGCGCCATTCACACGAATCTGGCGTTCGGCATTGTTTCCGGTGCGATCCTGACGGTCATCGGCGTTTTCCTCACGCCGACGTTTCTCATCTGGATGAATACCGACGCGCAGGTCATGCCGCAGGCGGTCGAATACTTCCGCTACTACTTCCTCGGCGTGCTGGCAACGGTGCTTTACAATATGTGCACGAGCATCTTAAACGCCCTCGGCGACAGCCGCCGCCCGCTGCATTACCTCATCGTGTCCTCGCTCATCAACATCGCGCTTGACCTTCTCTTCATCGGCGTGTTCCGTTGGGGCGTGTGGTCCGCCGCGGTGGCGACCGTTCTCTCTCAGGGCACGAGCTGTGTGCTCTGCCTGATCCACCTGCTCAAAAAAGGCGAGGTCTACACCGTCACGCCGCGCAACATCCGCTTCCACGCCAGTATGCTGAGCGAAATTATTCGCTACGGCCTGCCCTCCGGTGTGCAGAACTGCGTCATCGGCCTTGCCAACGTCATCGTCCAGTCGCAGATCAACTCCTTCGGCATGCTTGCCATGGCCGCCTACGGTGCGCACTGCAAGATCGAAGGCTTCGCTTTCCTGCCCATCACAAGCTTTACGATGGCTTGTACCACGTTCGTGGGGCAGAACCTCGGTGCCAGGCAGTATGACCGTGCCAAGCGCGGCGCGCGCTTCTGCATTCTCATCGCCGTCATTATGGCTGAGCTGATCGGCCTTTGTTACTACCTCTGGGCAAGTGAGCTCATCACACTTTTCGACAGCACACCCGGCGTTATCGCCCTCGGCGTGCAGCAGGCGCGCACGGTATCGCTCTTCTACTGCCTGCTGGCCTTCTCGCATTCCATCGCCGCGGTCTGCCGCGGCGCGGGACGCGCGGTCATACCGATGATGATCATGCTCTCGGTGTGGTGCGTCATCCGCATCATCTACATCATGCTCGTTGTCCATTTCATCGGCGAGATCGGTTACATTTACTGGGCCTATCCCCTCACCTGGGCCATCAGCTCCACCATCTACCTCATTTACTATCTGCGCTCCGACTGGGTGCATGGCTTTGAGAGGTGAGGCCGATGACAGACGCTTCCTTCCGTTTCCGCATCGCAACGCCGGACGACGCGCCGGCGCTGCTTGCGATCTACGCGCCGTATGTTGAAAACACTGCCATCTCGTTTGAATACGCCGTCCCGTCGGTCGAGGAATTCCGCAGCAGGATCGAAGGGGTACGGAAAAGCTATCCCTATCTCGTTGCCGAAGCGGCGGACGGCTCGCTTCTCGGCTATGCCTACACGCACACCTTTATCCCCCGTGCCGCTTACGACCACTGTGCAGAGACGACGATCTATCTCGCCCTTGATGCGCGCCATCAGGGGCTCGGCAAACGCCTCTACCGCGCACTGGAGGAATTCTCACTCGCGCAGAACATCTATAACCTCTATGCCTGCATCGGTGAGCCGCAGGGCGAAGGCGACGAATACCTGACGGACAACAGCATTCGCTTCCACGAATATCTGGGCTTCCGCCGCATCGGCGTTTTTACGCGCAGCGGCTACAAGTTCGGCCGCTGGTACGATATGTCGTGGGCAGAAAAGCTGCTGTGCGATCCCCCGGAAACTCCCGCGCCGGTCATTCCCTTTCCCCAACTCGATAAAGCGCTCGTTGCGGAGATCCTCCTTCGGGCCGGCGAGTGATACCTGCATCAAGGAGACCTCATCTATGAAGGAAATCCGTTATCCCTTAGCTCCCTCTCAAAGCGGGCGGACACACAATGCAGCCAAAACGCAGATCGTGTGAGAAAAATCGCGGTAAAAACAGGAAAGAAGAACCCTCTGCTTTGATGCAGAGGGTTCTTCTTTCCGTAAATGCGGCTTTTCGCCCTATGATTCGACGGAAAACATTTCTCCAAAGACGGAAACGCTGCTCACTGTTTCCGGATCAAGGATTTCGTCCATTCGGAAGCAGTAGCGCCCGCGCTTATCGAGATACTTCGTTATAAGGAACAGGCTGTCCGCCGCGCCGACGGTTTCGCCGCTTTGCAGTGTCACCTCGGGAGCGATGCTCTCCTTCCCTCCGTCGCTGTAGATGGGCTCAACCGTTTCTTTCAGATCATCCGTTCCCTGCTTGATCTCGCAGGTCAGCGAGAGCGGCGAGACGTAAAGCGTCGTCAGCACGGCGTTCTTTCCTTCGATCTCGACCGGCTCGTTCACCGTGCACAGGCGTCCCGGATCGGTCTCCGGCAGAGTGAACGTGCAGCTCCAGCGGCCGGGGACGACAAGCTCTTCCCCCCAGTTGTCCCGATACAGGCCATTGAGCGTCAACTTCACCTTCGCGCCGAGGAAGTTGAATTCTCCGTCCATAGAATGGATCGTCATCAGGATCGCGGCATGGCGGCCCGTCTCATTTTCCGTTTTGCTTGGCAATACCTCCCAGCCAATGCCGTAGGTCTCCATTTTCACTCCGTCCCTGGACGTTGCGGACACGCTCCGATCGAATGCGTAGTAGTCCTGATCCAGAACTGTCCCATCCGGCGCGGTAAAGTCGATGAGGATCGCCGCAAGCACCGCTGCCGTGCGCAGGCTGCTCGGCGTAGTCCTCGATCGGCTCTGTCCTCCTCCATGGAGAGAGGAATGCCCGCTTGCACTCGTTGACCGTGACACGGATAAGCCAGTGCCTGACGTGGTCCTCGCTCTCAAACGCCTTGTCCGCGCGGTAGAGCTTGAGCAGCACCTCCTGCGTGATGTCATCCGACTCCGAGCGGCTTTTGGTGTAGTGGAACGCCAGCCGGAACACCGTGTCCATATACTTTTTTGCAAGATACGAAAACTGTTCTTCTGTCAACATGGGATTCTCCTTGAAAGGCCTTTCACTTACTATATCATTTGAAAAGAGGGAATGTTTCATTTTTGAAAAACTTTTTTCGAACGGTGCGGCGCTTTTCCTGCAGGCTAAAAAGGAGTCGATTCTTATTTACAAATCCAGTAGATCTTTATATTTCTGTTGTCTCTCAGATCCAACGTGTGACAAAAGCGTAAAGGGTAAAAATAAGGGTAACCAGTCGCAGAGAAAAGAAAAAATCCTTGAAAACACAAGGTTTTCAAGGATAAACGATGGTGCGCGAGGCGGGACTTGAATATCAGCACAAGTTTTTTTAGCAACTTTTCTCATACAATTACGTGTTAAACCGTCTGGAACGTAAAACAATCTGTACCAGTCAGTCCGATTGTTTTATAGAAGATAACCCGCTAAAGGGTCAAAATAAGGGTCAAATTCAGGCTCGCGAAAGGACGATTACATAATGGAAATTACATACAGTAAGTATGGAGAGTACTACCTGCCGGATCTGTTGGTATCCAGGGAAGAACCGACTTATGGACGCTTTGGCCGTATGCGGCTAAAGTATCTAAAGGCGCATCGCCGAGTGACCTATATCAATTTGAAAACCTCCGGTCAACTGACACATCATCTCAACGAGATTGATCGTGAGGCAAACGAGATGCTGCGTCTCTTGATCGAGCAGATGGCGCAGGCGCAAGGCATCACAGAGCAGCTAAAAACCGAGGATCAAATAACTTGGGTCAGTGCGATGAACAACATCCGCAGCGCGGCAGAGGAAGTCATATCACGCAATATTGTAAATAGCTAAAAGCAGTGCATCGGAGGAAAGGCGGTTGCCGCCCTTCCTCCGAATATTATATGTCTTTTCCGTGATTTTCTTCAGCGTTGGTATGCAGTCCATGAAAAGCGCTCCCATTTTGCGTTGTTGGAAGTGCAGCGATTTAGTTTTTTCAGCTGGCGGCAAAATTTTCTTTGCTCCAGCCTTCCTCCGGCAGCAGGCTGCGGGCGACATAGAGCTTTTCAGCCGGCAGTGGACTGTATTTTCATGCCGGGTGAGCTCCACCGCTGTCTTTTTGAGGTCGGCATCATTTTTGATGTCGCTGAGCAGCGTTTCAAAAAGTACGGTTCCGTTTCCGTATCGTAGTCACGGATCGGATCAAGAATTCTCTCACTGAACCGCTCAAAGTCTCGTGAATGGCAAAACGGAAGCAAAAGCTGATAGACACCGATCTCATCGTAGCATACGATACTCTCCTATCTGGAGCTTCGGCAGTTTGCAGCATAGTTGCCCTCCAAAATCGTCTCACGAAATTCTGCGATATAGCAGTGTGGCGCGCTGACGCCTGGGCGCGGTTCGCGCTGTCCGCCGCCGCTGAACAGATCAAAAATAGCGGAAAAGAGTTATTTCCACAGTCCTGCGAAAGCGCGTCTGATGAAACGATGAACAACAGATTCTCTTCAAATTTGATGATCTTATTTGTAATACTGAACAAACTGCTTCTCTGATACTCATACGCCGAGCAGCGCGTTGCTCCCCTTCAAACGAAGATTCGAATATTTTTAATCGTTCACCAAAAGGTAAACACGCGCGGCGAGAGCGAGCTGTTCATAATCGCTCATCTTGCGGTAATTCAGGCCTGTCAGCGCGGCGATCTTATCCAGACGGTAGCGGAGCGTGTTTTCATGCTGATCGGAGCGAGCGGACAGCTCGTGCAAATTGCCGCTGCATTGAACAAATCCCAGCAGCGTTTCGAGCAAACTGCCCCGGTTCTCTGCATCGAACTCGAGAACAGGATCAAGAAGGCCGAGAGAGTATTGCTGAAGCTCCTCATTGTCGATCAACGGAAGGAGCACGCGATAGATCTCAATACCGGAATAAGCCTGATACAGCGACGGATCATTCAGTGTTTTCCGGTTGAGTTTGTGGACACGTGCGGCATATATCGCTTCGTGCAATGCCTTGTCAGCGTCCTCCATTCGAAAGTGAATGCCGCTTACGCCGACACTGCTCTCCGGAAAGCGCTCAGATAACAGGGCGACGCAGGCATTCAACTCATTCTCCTTGATCGATACCCCGGAAAGGAACAGGAAAAAGCCCTTGTCATAGCGCAGGACACTTTTGGCAAGGCTGTTCGACGGGATATTTTTCAGCGCTGCCGACGCCTGCGACGGATAGTCCTCAGTAACAGTGGAATGCTCGGTGTCAAAGGAAGCGATCGCATACTGGTCATAGAAAATCGGAAAAATTCTGTGGATACGCGCTTTTTTCTCACCAGTGTTTAGATTTTGATACAAAAGCGCGTTGATCTCCCGCGAGGCCATTTCCGTACTTTCCGCGATCTCGACACATCGGCCGACCTGCATAATGAAATCCTCGAAAAACATATGTGTATCATCCATCAGGAAAATCGGAAAATTCTTGGAATCCGCATAACGGAGAATGGACTCGTGGATTGGCAGGCGGAACACATTTTTGATGACCAGCGCGCTTGCGTCCTTGGAAATCAGATATTTTACCGCATCGCGGATCATAAACGGTGCATTCTTGGCGAACAGCAGCGATGACACAACCATCCGCTCTGGCAAAAAGTTCAAGTTGGCATATTTCTGATTCAAGCTGCGGTCCATCTCGTAGTCCAGAATGCTGCACCCAAGGACCTGCCGGGAGCACCCCCCTGCCCCTGCGATCAGTTCAAGACTCTTAAAATAGTCGTAGTGCAGCAGTTCATTTATGGATATCGACATAAAAGCACCTCATCATTTGTAAAAATCAACAATCTGTTCCAACTTATATTATGTTTTTTTACAGTCAATCGCAAAAGTGAGGTCATGCATAAAAAGCCGTCATCCCTCATTCAAAAAGCAATCCTCGGCAACTATTGAGAATTTTCTTTTATTATATCAGCACTATTTACAAAAATGCAAGATTTTTTATTTGTTTATTCGTAACGCGAGGTGAGTTTTTTCGTGTTTGAAAAAACAATTTTTTTTGCTTGCTTTATTGTAAAAAAACAGTTAAAAATAAGCCATAGGCAGCCTATACAAAGTCAGAGCATAAACGCAGAATTTCTATAGCACTTTCAACTATATAATTGGAGGAGAAATTCCATGTCAAATTTTATCAACACACTCGTCAACACGCTCAACGGTTATCTATGGGGACCAATTATGATCGTGCTGTGCCTCGGCGTTGCGATCATTTACTCTGTCGTTTTGAAATTTCCGCAGATTCGTTTATTCAAAAGCATGGTTCACTACCTGACGAAGGGCAGCTCGTCTGAAAACGGCATTTCTTCGTTCCAGGGCTTCGCCATGGCGCTCGGTGGCCGCGTCGGCGTCGGCAATATTGCAGGCGTTGCCACCGCGATCTTCTACGGTGGCCCCGGTGCGCTGTTCTGGATGTGGATCTACGCTCTGCTGGGCGCGGCGAGTGCCTTTGCTGAGTCCACTGCCGGCCAGATCTGGAAAACCGAAGATAACGGTGAATATTGCGGCGGCCCTGCGCAGTACATCGCGCGCGGCCTGCGCTGCAAACCGCTCGCCATTTTATACGCTCTCGCCGCGGTGCTGGCTTTTGGTCTGACCGGCCCGACCGTCCAGTCCTATAACATCGCCGACTCCATGCGCAACGCTTTCAACGTTCCGCCACTGGTCACCGGCATCATCGTCGCGATCCTCTTCGCCGTCATCGTCGCCGGCGGTGCCAAGCGTATCGGCTCGTTCGCCAGCTATGTCGTTCCGTTCATGGCCGGCGTGTACATCGTCCTGATGATCGTCATTCTGGGCGCAAACATCACAAGAGTTCCCGCCATGTTCGGTCTCATCTTCCGCTGCGCGTTCAACAAGGAAGCGGCGTTTGGCGCGATCTTCGGCTCGACCATTATGTGGGGCGTCAAGCGCGGCGTCTACTCGTCCGAAGCCGGTCAGGGCTCCGGTGCACAGGCTTCCTCCGCAGCTGAGGTCTCCCACCCCGCCAAGCAGGGTCTCGCTCAGGCGTTCTCCGTTTATATCGACACGCTCGTCGTCTGCACCGCCACCGGTCTGATGATCCTCTGCACCGGCTGCTACAATATCGTTGACGGCGCCGGCAACGCGCTTGTGGAAGCCCTCCCCGGCATTGAAGCCGGCACCGGCTACACTCAGGCGGCGATCGACACAGTCTTCCCCGGCTTTGGCTCTGCCTTCATCGCCATCGCCGTTCTGTTCTTTGCGTTCACCACGCTCCTTTCTTTCGGTTACTATGCCAAGCCCAACGTCATCTTCCTGACGGGCGATGAGAAGAAGGCCAAGATCATCTGCGCCATCGTCGTTGGCGTCCAGGTCATCATGACCGTCTACGGCAGCGCCAACAGCTCCGCACTCGTCTGGAACATCGCCGACGTCGGCGTCGGTCTCATCGCATGGTTCAACCTGCTGGGCCTTCTGTTCCTGGTCAAGCCCATCGCAGCCTTGCTCAAAGACTTTGAAAAGCAGAAGAAGCTCGGGCTCGATCCCGTGTTCGTTCCCGAGGACTGCGGCATCAAGAACGCTGAGCTCTGGCACGAGATCGCTAAGGAGCACTACAGCGACCTGATCGCAGAAAAGGATCGCGTCATGGGTGCTGCCGAAAGCAAGAAGGATTAAGTATCTCAAATTTTTAGGAAAGGCCCTTTATGAACAACAAAGAAAGACGCAGCGCACGGATCGAAGAGATCACCCGTCAGCTGACAAGCTGCTTCAGCGTGAGCGAAACAGCGGGCGAAGCCCAAATGGGTGATATTCTCTACGCAATGCTTGCGGAAAACCCCTATTTTCAAGCGCATCCCGAAAACCTGCGCCGCCTTCCGATCGAGAGCGACCCATGGGGACGCATCAGCATCCTCGCCCTGATGCGCGGAGAAAAGTGTCCCAGCAGCAAGACCGTTGTGACCATCGGCCACTTCGATACGGTCGGCATCTCCGACTACGGCTCCCTCGCCCCCTATGCCAACCAGCCCGATCTGCTGCGCGAAAAGCTCCGCGCACTGGAACTTCCCGAAAATGTCCGCGCCGACCTTGAATCGGGCGACTACCTCTTTGGCCGCGGCACTTTCGACATGAAGTCCGGCGACGCCGTGCTCATCGAGCTGCTCGAAGAGCTCGCCGGCCAGGTGTCCGAGCTTGAAGGCAATATCCTCTTCGGTGCCGTGTGCGACGAGGAATGCAACTCCCGCGGAATGCTCCGTTTCATCCCCGAGCTCGAGCGGCTGCAGCGCGAGGAGGGGCTTGACTTTCTCGCTCTGCTGGACACTGACTGCATGACGGCGGAATACGAGGGCGACCCCAACCGCTATCTTTACACCGGCACCGTTGGCAAGATCATGCCGACATTCTACGTCGTTGGCAAAGAGACACATGCGGGCGAGGCTTTCAAGGGGCTCGACCCGAATCTTCTCGCCGCCGCGCTGACGGAAAAGATCGACATGAACCCCGAGTTCTGCGACGTGACGGGCGATGAAGCGACGCTTCCTCCCGTGAGTCTCCAGCTGCGCGACCAGAAGACGGAATATTCCACGCAGATTGCCAAGTCGAGCATCGTATTTTTCAACTATGTCACGCATTACAGCGAACCGAATGCCATCCTTGCGCGCATGACCAAGGCCGCGCAGGAGTGCTTTGAGGCCACACTTGTCACGCTCAATGAACGCTACAAGGCGTTCTGCGCACACATCGGCCGCACCTTTGAGCCGCTGCCCTGGAAGGCGAGAGTACTCCCCTATCAGGCGCTTTACGAAGCCGTGCGCGCCGAGCAGGGCACGGCGCTTGACCGTCTGATCCAGGAAAAATGCGCTGAATGGCTCGCCGACAGCTCGCTCGACACCTGCACACGGACGACAAAGCTGGTTGAATTCGTCCACGGTTTATGGAGCGACCAGAACCCCGTGATTATCGTTTACTTCACGCCGCCGTACTATCCGCACATCCACGCGACCGGAGCAAGCGAAAAGGAGCGCAGGCTCCTCTCCGCGGTGGAACGCGCCATGGAGCAGGAAGGCAGCGGTTACCGGATGAAGCGGCGGAATTTCTTCCCCTGTATCTCCGATCTGAGCTACGCCGCAGCGCCCGACGATCCCGAAGCACTCAGCACCGTTTCGCAGAATACGCCCGGCTTCGGAACACTGTATCAGCTTCCGCTGGATGCGCTCAAAAAGCTCAAAATCCCCGTCTCAATGATCGGCACCTACGGCTACGATGCGCACAAGTACACCGAGCGTCTTGAAAAGACATACAGCTTTGAGACCATGCCTGATATCCTGCGCAGCGTCATCCGCGACCTGCTCGCCTGATGGCGAAAACAGTGATTTCTAAACCAATACTATAACAGGAGACAGCAATAATGAAAGTCAGTTACTTTGACCGCGCTGCGCTGGAACAGCGCTTGAAAATGGCCGATGTGCTCGACGTTGTCGAGGGCGTCTACAAGTCCAAGGCCGAGGGCAAGACCGTTGTTTGGCCGACCGTCACGCACCATTTTGAGGACCGCGGCGCGGTGATGGATATTCGCTCCGGCTATGACCGCGGCAGCGAGGTCTACGGAGCCAAGCTCCTCGCCACCTTCCCCGAAAATGAAAAGCGCGGGCTCCCGCCGTTCAGCGGCATTCTCGTCGCAATGGACGGTACAACCGGCCTTCCCAAGGGCATCATGGACGCCTCGTTCATCACCTCGATGCGCACCGGCGCGGCGGCAGCGGTCAGCGCCCGCGCGCTGGCCCGCCCGGAGTCTGATACGCTGCTTGTGCTCGGCACGGGGCGTCAGTCCCTCTTTATGATCGGCGCGGCGCTGACCGCGATGAAAAACATCAAGACCGTCTACTGCGCTGAGCCGATGAACCTTGACGCCGCCAAGCCCTACGCCGCCGCCTGCCCGCAGCGGATGCAGGAGATGTTTGGCCTTGACGCAAGCGACGTGCAGTTTATCCCCGTCTCTGACCTTGCGGAAAGCGTCGGCAAAGCGGATATCATCATCACCATCACCCGCGCGACAAAGCCGCTCATCTCGCGCGACTGGGTCAAGCCCGGCACACACCTCAGCTGCATCGGTGCGGACATGCCCGGCAAGGAAGAGGTCGATCCCGCGATCCTGCGCGATGCGGGCGTCTATGTCGACGATGTCGACCAGTGCGTGAACGCAGGCGAATGCGAGCTTGCCGTCAAGGGCGGCTACATGACGCGCGAGCACATCTCTGGGCAGATCGGCGAGGTGCTGCTCGGCGCGAAGAAGGGTCGCACGAGCGCCGACGAGATCACCGTCTTCGACGCGACGGGGCTTGCGCTGCTCGACCTCGCCGTTGCGAAAAAGGTCGTGGAAGAGGCCGGCGATGATCCCGCGCACACCATCGAATTATAAGGAGAATTGCGATGAGAATTGACGATTTTACGCTGGAAAACTGGCTAAATCCCGCCTGCGACAGCGAGAAAAACAAGTACTATCTCGGCGGCAGCTGCGTTCTGCCGATGACGGTCGAAGAGCTCTTCGATCTCACAGGCGAGAGCATGGAGAACTTCTTTGAAGAACTCAAGCACATGAATCTCGGCTATCCCCGCTTCGAGGGCACGCCCCGCACGCGCAAAGCGCTCTCCAAGCTCTACAAAAATGTCGAGCCCGACGAGGTTATCCTCTGCCACGGCGGCACCGGCGCAAACGCGACTGTCTGCTACGCGCTCATCGAAAGCACAGACAACATCATCTCCATCATGCCGAACTACCAGCAGTTCTACTCCATCCCCCGCTCCATCGGCGCGGAGCTGCGCGAGGTCGACTTGAAGATCAAGGACGGCTACAAGCTCGATCTGTCCGAAGTCCGCGCGGCAGCGGACAAGAATACCAAGGCGATCCTCTTCACCAACCCCAACAACCCCACCGGCAGCGTTCTGTCGCTCGAGGAAATGCGGGAGCTCGTGGAGATTGCCAAAAGCGTGGACGCCTGGATCATCTGCGACGAGATGTACCGCGGCCTGGACGAGGAATATATGCCCTCGTTCGTCGACCTCTACGACAAGGCCATCGTCACGGCCAGTTCGTCCAAGATCTACTCCATGGCCGGAACGCGCGTCGGCTGGATCGTCTGCCATGATGCAGAAACGCGTAAGCGGCTCTTCAACTGGCGCTCTTACGACTCCATCTGCGGCGGCATTTTTGATGAGTGGATCTTCGCCATCGCGCTTGAGCACGTCGACAAGATCTTCGAGCGCTCCCGCAAGATCGTGAACGCCAACAAGGTCGTCATCGACAAGTGGATCGAGAAAAATCCGTATCTCCACCAGTACGCCGACGCGCACGGTACAACATATCTCGTTCACTACGATCTCGACGTACCCGCCGAAAAGTTCTGCGACGATCTGCTCGACCAGAAGGGCGTGCTCGTCTGCCACGGCGACTGCTTCTACATCCCTCACACCTTCCGCATCACGCTCTCCCACGCCCACGAGCTGGAAGAGGGCCTGCGTCGCATCGACGAGTACATCGACGAACTCGTCGCACAGGGCAAGGCCATCAAAAATTGACTTTTCACTTTCATACGCTTTTTCCTTACTCAAAGAGAGGATCGGATCAACTGATCCGGCCCTCTCTTATCAAGTTCGGTTGCTGTCCTCTGAATCACATGTTGTGTGTTACTCTTTCTGGTTTGACCTGCAATAGAAGAATACATCGGCAACGTAAAGCCCGCCATTCGCAAGATTATTAAGATCATGTACGGCTAAATATCATTCCTTACACTGGTGTTGTTCCCCTCTCAAGGTTAACTGCCGCGCCATGATCCAGCAAATGTATAACGAACTGCAAACAGAAAAGGGCTATCGCCCAAGACCAGCAAAAATGTACACGGTGTATTGCATCACGCACTGGAGCAAGTTCAGAAAACGGGTTTTATCTGTAACAATCTTCTCGCAACTGTCGCACTGCCGCGCATTGGAAAAAAACAGATAAAGCCTCTGGAAGATAATGAATTATGCGCGTTTCTTAAGGAGATTCGCGGAGATACCTACGAGCTGGTGTACTTCGTCATCGTTTTCACGGGGCTGCGGCAAGGAGAAGTGCTTGGTTTGACTTGGGACTGTGTGAATTTTGAAAAACACACACTGCTGATAAACAAACAGCACGGCAAGAAAAAAGGCACTTGCGAGTATTGCTTCAGCAGTCTAAAAAACGACCGTCCCCGCCTCATCGAAGCGGCAGACGGTGTGATGGATGCACTTAAAAAACAGCAGATCCGGCAGCAGCGATGGGCAGCACGGTTGAAAGATGGCTGGGAGAACTCAGACAATCTTGTATTCACCACAGAAACAGGCCGTTACCTCTGCAATCAAACGGTCTATCTTGCATTCAAAAAAGTCATGCGTCGCCTTCACCTTGATGCGACAAGGTTCCATGATCTTCGCCACACCTACGCCGTTAACAGTCTAAAGTCCGGCGATGACATCAAAACTGTACAGGAAAACCTTGGACACCAAACGGCGGCATTCACGCTTGATGTATATGCCCATGCCACAAGCAGCATGAAGCATGAAAGCGCAAACAGAATGGACCAATACATCCACAATGTGACCAAGCCGTAAAGGGTATAAATAAGGGTCAAAGAATCGCAGAAACGAAAAAATCCTTGAAAGCACAATGCTTTCAAGAATCAATCATGGTGCGCGAGGCGGGACTTGAATTCTCAGAGGCGTGTAAAATGCTGTAAAGCCGTGTCAAAAAAGTCTTGTATTTTTAAGGCTTTTCCGTTTTCGGTGTAAAATGCTGTAAAACATTGTAAAAGCTATAAGGGGAAAACTTAGGGGGAAAAAAAGAGCCCCAGTAAATAGTTACTAAGGCTCGATTTATTTAGAGATTATCGACAATCTGATCAATCTTTATGCTTTTTTCAGCAAGACTTTCAATGAAAAGAATCAGCAAATTATACGTTTCCTCATTCAGTTCTCCAATCACGTCAAACTGTATTTTCTCTTTATTGAAATAATAGAATTGTTCCGCTTTTATGTATCCTTCTTTATCGTTTGCCCAATCTATCATCTTTTCGTCCGATGCTGTAATTGGGAAATTTCCGGGATATCTTAGCTTGCGCCTCTTCTGCTCATCATTCTTAAAAGACGACATCACAAGAGCTATAAAATCAAACGGAACCCCTTGCACTTGTCCTCCCTCATCGTCAATGACGACAAACGAGTGTCGAGGCAAAATGCTTTCGTGATCCTTATAACTCTTAACGAGGATAATGTCGCCTTGCTTACACATCAATCATTCACCTATTCCTTAGTTTTGAGAGGGAAAACCGTTGCTTTTTTATTTCCGTCTACTACGTCCGCACTCCAACGCATCGCTATAACGTCTTTCAGTGCTTGAGATGTTGATAAAGTCTTACCAGAAAAAGTCACCTTATTGGTATCAAGTTTCCGGCGTTTGCTTACTGTTGCTTCCATGTTTTCCTCCTCTCTTTGGTCATAGCAATTCTGATTGTCCCTATCCATATTTAGAATATAACACCCCTTTCGCTCAAAATCAATCGACATTTTTAAATGTTCACAATTTTCCTATATATTATGTCCATCTATATGAGTAGTACCCGCATAAGTTGCACGTAAGTGATCAACAAGTCACAAAAAACTCTTAGATAATTGTCGCCTCGATTTCAAATCGAAGCGAGCTTCACTGCCCGGATTTCAAATCGGCGCAGTGGCCGCCTGATCTGGACAGTCGCAAAGGTCTCATTTCAGATGAGACCCTCAATGCACCGAAAGGCTCGGATTTCAAATCCGACCTTTAAAACATCCCTACATATATGCAGCAAGAGCGGAGGAGTCACCCTCCGCTCTTCTATTATGCCTCTCCTTGCCCCTCAGAGGCCGCAGGAGCGCTTTCGTCGCGCTCTACGGCTTCGTCTCTATGGCTCGGTTGATAAAGCCGTTCACGCTCTCACTGTGGGCTTCTGCGTGGGCTTAACAATCAAAGCATTCCGGCCTGATTCCTTCCCGCGCGTTATCGTGTAAAGTAATTCCGAAAATCACTCTGCATTCTGCTTTTCTTCAACGCAGTCGAGAACATAATCGCGCAAAACTGCGTTCGACGTCTTCCCAATCTCTGCACAGTATGTCTTAAATTTTTCCGCTTGGTCTTTCTTCACGCGGCAGCCCAGCGTCGTCATATTTTCCGCATCCCATTTCGCATTTGCTTTTTTCCTCGATTCCGTTACCGCCATTCTATCCCCCCTTTCCAGTTGACTGGTATTATATCACTTCACAAATACTATTAACAGTACCGCATTGCACAATTATGTACTGTTAATATTGTTTATCTCGTCTATTGATTAGTACTGTTAATAGTGTATAATAGAAGCATAGCAAGAACCAAGAGATTGAGCGAAGGTCGATAGCCGACGCGACGCCGTAAGAGCTGGAACGGAGAAGATTGATAGAAACTCCCAAAGGGATAGATACTCAGAGCCACCAGCCGCCGATCTCACCCACAACTTAAGGAGGATAAAACAATGAGCATCAATGAAATGGACAGCAAGATCAAGGAGCTGCGCGAGCTTCGCCGCATGGCCGACGAGCTGGCCGCGGAAATGGAGGCCATTCAGGACAGCATCAAAGCCCACATGGACACCGAGGGCGTGGACACCATCAATGGCACAGATTGGAAGGTGACCTATAAGGCCGTGACTTCTTCTCGCTTGGACACCAACGCATTGAAAAAGGCTCTTCCCGATCTGGCGCAGCAGTTCACCAAAACCACCGCTGCGCGCCGCTTCTGCGTTGCATGATGGAGACCATCGTAGCTATCGCCGGAGCAATTCAACTCGCAAACTGGCTTATATTCCTGATTGAAGCAATAGAAAAGCCCCCTGCGCCCAAGCCGTCCAAAGCAAAGCGCAGAGAGCCCTAACCACCACCCACCATAGCGGCGGTCGGTAGATCCATTATACCGGCCGCCCATCAAGAAAACAAGGAGAAATTATGAATACAACAGATGAGATCATTTCCATAATTCACCGATCCAGCGGCTACAAACGTCTTTATATGGAGGCTGTCATCTGTACGATGGTCGGAGCCGTTATGCCTTGTACCGCCAGCCGCGGCGATATGAAGCGAGCAATTCGTTTAGGCCGCATCTTACAGCACAACGCCGAAATCCAGGCCGACCGGGACAACTATCAAATCGTCGAAAATACGATCACCTTCATTCGCCGTGAATGGCTGCGCAAAGGTAACTGCTCGATCAAATCTTCCTCTCCGAAGGAGGAGGCTTAATGATGCATACGGAAAAATTTGATATTAGTACCAACGAAAAAAGGCTGCTGCACATGATTAAAGGCTCAAAGGACCCGAAAGCCGCCGCGGATGTAGCTATTGACGTAATTCGTGCCTTCTTAGCCCCTACCATGACGGAAGATCTTGCATTTCTCGAAGCCATTCAGAATGAAGAAAAACGGAGAGCGGTCATTGAGCTGCTGGAGGGGCAAAAAAGATGAATGACAAACAGCGAGAAGAATATTTGGTCATGCCAGACGCGCAGAAAAAGGAGTTTTTGCGAAACGAGGTAGAACGGATCGCCGCGCTGCCGGAATGCGAACACGACGCGGCCTTTGACGCGCTGCGTGAAGCCGTCATGCCGAAAATTGCCGATCTTCCTGTGAAGGGGAGCGATCTGACCTACGGGGAATATTGTCAAAAGAAAGGTCTCGATTGGCGGACAGGGGAACCCATCCACGAATAGCTCTCTTCGATAATATGCAAAGGTGCCTGCTTCTTTTAATCGGAAGCAGGCACCTTTTTGGTTATGACGGCCAAGCAGCGCTGCTCTTTGTTACCCTACCGTCTCCCCTACCCCCGGTGGAGGCGGCGTCGGCAGCACCGCGGGCAACTCTGCCACGCCGTGTCCCTCATCCTCGTTGCCTTTCTTCTCGTCGCTCCATCGGAAGTTGTATTTCAGGCTGAATTCCGCGCCACGCTGACCGTCTCGGTCGAAGAGACGTTCCTCTGCGTAAGCCTCGATGCGGGACTTCGCGCGCGTCACCGTGTCAACGAATCCTTTCTTCGCCTGATAGTCCAGCAACGCTTGACGGCTCGTAAACCCCAGCGCCAGCGCCAGCCCCGTCACCGTCGGCGGTCGCTGGTGAATGATAAACGGCTTGCCCCACTTGTCGCAGATTGGGAACCCATCGTCGCCGATAATAGGCTCGCCCTTGCAGTCTTCAAAATACCGGTCAATAGCGGCCTGCATCTGTTCCGCCGTCGCATATTTGGGCGGTCGTCCCAATTTTGCCATGCCGTCACCACTTCGCTTTCTTTGAAGCTTTCCCACTACCTTTATGCTGAACTGACCTTCGACTTGACATTTTGCGTGTCGCGAGATAGACTATCCTCAAGAGCATCCCCTCGCAGAGCGCCGCTGTCCGCAGCGGAAGAGCCGTTAATTTGGGGGATGCTTCTTTCTTGCATCTGCCCAATATTGACATCCCCGCCGTTTTGGGATACACTATTTGTCGGTAAGGATGTGTCCGACTTGACGGACTGCCCTACTTTTTTGTTGTAGTGGCATCTCCCACAATGTCAGAAAATGGAACGCCGTCCAGCTTGACAGTTCTGTTCTTGTAGAATATACTACCGATAGAACCATTTCGCAGAAGCTCTCGGGACGTTATTGTAAGCCCGAATTGGCGAAGAAGCGGGACGGTTCTTTTTTGCTCCCTCACACTTACAGATGGTATTCATTTCGTCCTTTCGTAGTGCAGCGTCAGCGCCCGAGCAATGGGGCAGCGCCGCCATTCTTCGTTGGCGCAATAGCGCCGCGTGTATTCGTCCAGTTCTTCCTTCGGCAGCGTGAGCTTCGCGCCCTCGCAGTTGAGATATTCGCGGTAGTCCCTCGAATAATACGGGCATACGAAAATTCCGCCGCGGTAACCGCTCATGTTGCACCTCGCGTTCGCGTCATTCTGCCTCTGTTCCCTTTTTTGTGTGACAAGCGTTCTTCCTTGCATATCATTATTTCCTGTGGTAAAATCAGAATTGACAATTCATATTCACCACAAGAGCGGTCCTCCCCGATTTGGGGAGGGCTTTTTTCATACGTGCACGAGAACCGCGCCGCTATCGCTCACGTCCTCGATGGGGCCGCCATTGATTGCGGCCATCGCGTGGACTTCGCGGTCGCCGTTACTCAGCTCGACGAGCGCGAGGCAGGCGACAGGGTACGTCTTGCCGTCCTCGAATGCGTAAAGCATATTTGCAGGGGCAGGGATGATCTGAATGATCTTGTTTTCGTTCATGGTTCTTGTCCTTTCTCAGTATTAAAGTCTGAAATGATTGTTTAGCGCCCGTTCGAATTTATCACGGTCATCGACGGGCAGGTGCGGGATAAGCAGGTGTTGCAGTTCATCACGCTGACGGTAGCGATCACGCTCACAGCGCGCGGGCTTGGTTGCTGTTAAAATATGAGTAGCGATTTCAATGTTCATGCTGTAACCCTCCCCGTGGCTTTGTAGAAAGTCGCGTCGACGTGCCCGGTTGCGCCGCGTCGGTTTTTATCGAGCCATAGTTCCAGCAGCGACGGCGATTCCATGCGGTCATCCGTTTCGCACGGCGGGTTATGCAGCAGCGTCACCGTATCCGCGTCCTGCTCGATAGCGCCGCTCTCGCGTAAATTTGCCATTGTGGCCCGAAAACTGCCGGAGCGGTCAGAGGCCGCCGCGCGGTTGAGCTGACAAAGACACAGAATAGGAATATTTAGCCTCATCGCAAGTAGTTTCAAGGCCCTGCTGTTCCGTGTGGTTGTCTCGTAGAGCGAAAGCCGAGCCTCCGGCGGCTCAAGCAGTCCGAGGTGGTCGACGATCAGCAGGCCCGGCTTTTCGCGGTAGGCCAGCGCCTCCACCTGCCGAACATTCATGCCCGAGCGCCGATTGAACACGATTGGCAGCGCGGAAAGCTCAGTCGTACCCTCGGCAAAACGCATATACTCGTTGTCGGTCAATCTGCCGCCGAACATGAGCCGTGCCGATGACAGGCCCCCAATATTTCCGACAAAGCGGGCGGAACAATCCTCAGCGCTCATTTCAAGTGAACAGTAGACTATCTTCACACCGCTTCTCGCCGCGTTGAGCGCGACTTGCAAGGCAAGCGCCGATTTGCCGATTGCCGGCCGTGCACCGATGACGTGTAGGCCACCGTTGATGAAGCCACCGCCGAGCAATTTATCGAACCTCAGCAGGCCGGATGCCACGCATGGCGCTCTGCCGCTGACCTGTTCAGACACGCGGTGTCCGAGCTGCGTGAGCGCCGCTGTGAGCGTTTGCGAATCACCCTGCGTGTTTTCCTCGGTAAGCCGCTGCAAAGCCTCCTGTGCGCGTCCAAGCGCGTCTGTGGGGTCGTGTTCAGCTGTTATCAGCTCATCGCCGATCTTTCGCAGGAAACGTGCGAGCGCTGCCTCTTTGACCGCCGATATGTACGCGTCGAGATTTGCGGTAGTCGGCGTCGTGTCCATCAGCCCGGTCAACAGTTTGTCCGTCACGTCGGTGCAGTTGCGTCCCGCTTCCGCTCGGATGGTCAGCGCATCGAAGCCGCCGCTTTCCTCATACTGCCGACGCATCGCCCGGAAAATCTCTTGCAGCGGCACGGAAGAAAACGTATCGTCTGGTAACTCTGCCGCCTCCGGAAACAACGACGGGTCAATCAGCAGCGAACCGAGTACGCCGTACTCATTGAGAATTGAATCCATGCTCATTCATCTCCATGTATCTGTTGCCTCGTCATATTGCCGGGGCGGTGGTTCAGCTTGTCCCGCATTACTTTGACGCTCCCATGTTCTAACCGCCGCTTTCCAATCGACGATCGGTTTTCCCTTCCCCTGTTTCCAGCCGTTAGCCGAATAGAAGTCAAAGAAGCGTTCAGCGTCCACAGCGTTCTTCCGTTCGGTGCAGTATGCCTTAATCTCATCGACCGTTGGAGGAATAAAACGAGGTCGTGGCGGCGTAGCCGCCTTATTCTCCTCACCTGTACTAACCTTACCTAAACTATCCTTACCTAACCTATACTGGGTTGACCGTTGGTTGCCATCTGGTAAACCATCGGTTAACCGTTGGTTGCCGTCCGCCAATTTCACCAACAAATTTTTGTAAATGCTCGGCTGGTATCGGTCCTTACGGATCTGATTATTCGTGCTCCAATCCGTGATATAAGCGACCAGCTCGTCGTTCAGCAGTGACACGGAACCTTTGGAGACGAGCACCCGCAGATCATCATCTGCTGCACCTGTCGTCCGCATCACGGTAAAGGCTTCTACGACTCCGTCATCATCCGCAGCCATACCGAGATCATAGTAAAGCAAGCGCGACGATGGCGGCATCGTCAGAAAACGCGCCGAGTTGATAACTGACTTTGCGAACATCCTTCGTTCAGCCATTTTGCCACCCCCACAAGGTCTCCTGACCGGTCATCTTTAAAAGCGCATCTTCCGCTGCGTGTGAGATCGCCGCGATCTCCCTTGATCGTCTCGACATCGAACTGATAAAGCGCTGAATATCAAGCGTGCTTGTCGGCAGAAAATACCCATTTTTGCAGTCGGCCAAAATCAGCTTCCCAGCCTTGCGCTCCGCCTGGATGCGACGGCGGATCGACCGCTCATCCTCGCCGGTAAGCTGGACTAATTCAGCAAGCGTCGTGCCTTTCTCTGCCCCCTCGTGAAGCAAGTCGGAAATAAGAAACTTTTTCTGCGTCAATGACCTACTGCTGACAGGGGCACGTTCTTTTTCAGTGCTCATTGTCACCCGTCACCCCCGCTTTCCACCTCGCCCATTCCCGCAGTCCGTCGACGAGAACTCGAGAGCAGCCGTTGATCTTGATAATCGGAAAGCCTTCCGTCTTCGACCATGCGTAAATGGTCGGACGACTGACCGACATAAGGCGCGCCGCCTCCGTCATTGAAACGGCAATAGGGTCAATTCTTTCCACTAACTTCGCCCCCTTCTAATGAACTCACACTCTCTGCATTTAAGAGGTCACGGAGTAATGGGATATTCACGTACACTCGATTCCCAATCTTAATATGAGGTAATGCACCTCGCGCAAGACGTGATCTAAGCTCTTTTTCTGGCAGAATGCCCGAAGTTGCCGTTTGTCGAATAGTCTTAAATTCATTCATCATATTCTCACCACCTCCCCCAAAAATTGTAAAATATCGTTTGACTTTTTTGCCATAACGTAATATAATCGTAGCATATCAAAAATAATTTGTCAGCTTACATTTAATGGAGTTTTGATATTACATCGGAGGTAATATATGGGGCGAAAACCTGTTACTGTAAACAAAAAAAGCGCTGAACGTATTACTATTCTACTAAGGTTCTTAGGGCTATCACAGGAACAATTCGCCGATAAGACCGGGTATAGTAGGCAGTCAATAAATGCATTCGCACGTGGAACACGTCGTTTAACCAACGAAGCCGCAGAAAGAATAAGCCAGTGTTATCCGTATATTCGAACAGAATGGCTTCTGGGATACGACGACTATATGACCGTTGACGATAAAAAACTCGCGGATGATAAATTCTTCGCAGGGCACTCCCTATTATCACAATCCTTTCTTGGATTCGCCAGATTTAATGGTTTTGAATTCAATTCTAAAGAAATCAACGCTAAAGACCAGTCTGTTGAAATTCCGGATAACATACGCAATGTGCCCTTAATCTCTATTTTTTTCGAAAGCAAAAAAATAGGTAATTGCAGTCCTGCAGAGTACGGTCAAACAATCATCGAAATCAGCGACTTCGTTGAGTTCAAAATAAAGAAACTATGCGAGCAGAGCCGCAACTAAGCTGAAAAGCAAAAAACCGCCCCCGGTGCTGGAACACCGAGGACGGTTATAAGGGGCAGCAAACTGACAAAGCCTACTGCCCCTATATCTTAGCATGATATAGGAGGAAAATGCAATGACGAGAAAGAAAAACAGCCGCGCCGCTCAGGGTGCAGGCAACATCCGCAAGAAGACCGTTGTCAAGAACGGTCTCCCCTATACATATTGGGAGGCTCGCGTTACCATCGGGCGCGATCCCGGCACAGGCAAGCAGCTCCGGCGTAGCTTCTCTGGCAAGACGCAAAAGGAAGTGCGCGAAAAAATGCAGGCCGCCGCAGTCGCTATCAATGACGGAGACTATTTTGAACCGTCGAAGCTGACTGTCGGCCAATGGCTCGACACATGGGCGGCGGAATACCTGAACAGCGTCAAGCCGCGCACGGTCGAGAGCTACAAAGCGAATATCAAGCAGCACATCAAGCCCGCCATCGGCGCCCTTCGCCTCTCCGAGCTGACCGCCGTTGACGTGCAGCGGCTGTACAATGGCCTGACGAACAAGCGCAGCGGTGAGCCGTTATCTGCAAAATCAAAGAAGAATGTTCACGGGACGCTGCATAAGGCGCTTGAAAAAGCCGTTGCGCTCGGCTATATCCGGCACAACCCGGCAGACAAGCCCGACCTGCCCAAGATTCAAAAAGCCGAGATAAAGCCCCTCGCTGACGAGGAAATGGCCGACTTCCTTAACGCGATCAATGGAACCGAATACGAATCCGTTTATCTCGTAACTCTTTTTCAGGGATGCGTGAGGGAGAGGTGTTGGGGCTTACATGGGACTGCATTGACTTTGAAAGCGGCACGATCACGATCAAACAGCAGTTGCAGAAAGTGCGCGGCTCCGGCGGTGATTATGTTCTGGTAAGCACGAAAAACGGAAAGACGCGCATCATCTCCCCCGCCAGCTACGTTATGCAGGTGTTGACCGGGCAGAGAAAAGCGCAGAATATGCAGAGGCTGAGAGCCGGTTCTCTGTGGAGCAATCCTCAAAATTTGGTTTTCACAAATTCACTCGGAAAGAATCTCTGCGCGCAGACGGTCTATCTGCGTTTCAAAAAGCTTGCCGCCGACGCTGGGGTTCCTTCCGCCCGTTTTCACGATCTCCGACACAGCTACGCAGTCGCCGCGCTCCGATCCGGCGACGATATTAAAACAGTACAGGAGAATTTGGGCCACCACACTGCGGCATTCACGCTGGATACTTACGCCCATGTCACGGAACAAATGCGGCGTGAGAGCGCCCGCCGAATGGACAACTTCATTGAGGGCATTCAGGCAGCAAAAAACGCAAAATAAATCTGTAAGGGGAAAAAATAGGGGAAACCCACCCCTATAGACGCAATGAAACCCCTGAAAACGTCCTGTTTTCAAGGGTTTTTCAATGGTGCGCGAGGCGGGACTTGAACCCGCACGCCCGTAATGAGCACTAGAACCTGAATCTAGCGAGTCTGCCAATTCCACCACTCGCGCGTATTCTATTTTTAAAAAAGATGGTGCGGATGGCGGGACTTGAACCCGCACGTCCATACGAACACTAGCACCTCAAGCTAGCCTGTCTGCCAATTCCAGCACACCCGCATGTTCATCTATCAAACGGCTGTCTCTCAACGACCGCTTGGCTATTATAAGCCCAAAATAGGCCAAATGTCAACCTTTTTTTGAGAGAAATAATAAAAAATTTTGCTGTAAGAGAAATGTCGGAAAAGCTCAGATTTTCCAAACTTTTCCGGCATCTTTTTTGTGTTAAAGCTGCGCGAGCGTCTCCCCCACCGCACCCGTGATGACAAGATCTGCGCCAAGGCCGCGGTCAAGAGGCGTCTTATTGATGACGACAAGCTTGTGTCCGCGATAATAGCGCACAAGCCCCGCCGCGGGATAGACCGCGAGCGACGTGCCCGCGATGATGAGCACGTCAGCCTCCTGAATGTACTCCACCGCGCGGTAAAGCGTCTTTTCGTCAAGCCCCTCTTCATAGAGCACCACGTCGGGCTTGATGCGCCCGCCGCAGGTGCAGCGCGGCACGCCGGTCGAGTTTTTGATATCACTCGCGGCGTAAAACTTCCCGCATTTCTCGCAGTAGTTGCGAAGCGTGCTGCCGTGCAGCTCGAGGACATTTTTGCTGCCCGCCGCCTGATGCAGCCCGTCGATGTTCTGCGTGATAATAGCCTTGAGCTTGCCCGTCTTTTCCCACTCGGCAAGCTTCAAGTGCGCAGCGTTCGGCTTTGCGCCCTCGCAGAGGAGCTTTGCGCGGTAGAAGGCGAAGAACTTCTCGGGATAGCGCTCGTAATACGTGTGGCTTAAAATCGTTTCAGGCGGGTCGTCCCACTGCTGGTGGTACAGCCCGTCCACGCTGCGAAAATCCGGGATACCGCTCTCAGTTGAGACGCCTGCCCCGCCGAAAAAGACGATATTGTCCGTTCCGTCAATGAGTTCCTTCAGCTTTTTGATTTCTTCCGTCATCGGTTCTCCTTTTGCGCGCGTGCGCTTATCTCACATAGCTCTTGTCGATCTGCACCACAGCGAAATAGCTCGGATCCAGCTCGTGTACCGCCTTTTTGATCTTCTCCTCCGCTTCCCTGTCGCTCATTTTGCAGCCGTAAGGAACAACGGCGTCGAAGATCACATTCGTGTGCGTCGGCCCCGTGACCATGCGGAAATCGTGGATGGAGATGTTCTCGTCGATGCCGCGCACCAGTGCTGCGATCCTCTGGTGCGCGGCATTCACCGCTTCATCGTTCGTCACCACGGGATCCATGTGAATGACCGCCTCGCAGCCAAGCTTGTCGTGCAGCTGCTTTTCCACATTGTCGATCTCGTCGTGCAGGGTGAGAATATCACCGTGCGCGGGCACCTCGGCATGCAGCGAGATCATCACGCGGCCGGGGCCGTAATCGTGTACCACAAGGTCGTGGATGCCGCACACGGCCTTATTCGCCATCACAATATCGCGGATCTCCTGCACGAATTCCTCTGTCGGCGGCTGGCCAAGCAGCGGAGAGAGCGTGTCCTTTGCCGCCTGGAAGCCCGCCCACAGAATGAGCAGCGACACAACAAGGCCGCACCAGCCGTCGATCTGCCAGTGCAGGAAATGCCCCGCAAGCGTCGAGAGCAGCACCGCCGCGGTGGCTGCGCAGTCGGACAGGCTGTCCGCCGCGGTCGCCTGCATGGCAGCGGCGTTGAGCTTCTTCCCTACGCCGCGGTTGTAGCAGTACATATAAAACTTGGCGCAGATGGAGACAAGCAGGATCGTGACCGTCAGCGCGCTGCACTCCACCGCCTCGGGGTGGAGGATCGCGCCCACCGCATCGCGCAGCAGCTCAAAGCCCATCAGAAGAATGACGAGCGAAACGATCAGTCCCGAAATATACTCGATGCGGCCATGTCCAAAGGGATGCTCGGTATCCGGCTTCTGCCCGGCAAGGCGAAAGCCCAGCAGCGTCACGATGGACGCGCCCGCATCGGAGAGGTTGTTGAACGCGTCCGCCGTAATGGCGACCGAGCCTGCAAGCGTTCCTGCCAGCAGCTTGAGCGCAAAGAGCAGCAGGTTGATGGCAATGCCCACCGCGCCGCAAAGCACGCCGTAAGCGCGGCGCACCGCAGCGTCGGCGGTATTCTGGTAGTTCTGAATGAACCGGCGTGCAAGAAAACCGATCATATACTCCCCTCACTCACTCTTGATCTGCAGCTTCATGCGGCAGCAGAGACGGTCGAGATCCTCGTCTGTCGCTGCCGGAATCCGCAGCCTTGCCCCACAGCTCCTGCACACAAGATCCACATAGGTGCTGTGGATCTCCATGCCGTAGTCCTTGCTGCCGCAGGAGCAGGTAATGCCGTTTTCGCGCGCGGCGATCTCCTTGAGCTCGGATAAGATCTCATACATGATAACACTGTCGGCAAAGGCGGCGGGATCGCTGCCCTGCTCGCGCTCCTTGGCCGCCGCGAGGGAAAGCTGCTCCATCTCATGCTCCACGGCGTACTCCTCGCCGATGAAGCAGCAGAGCATCTTTGTCTCCGGGCAGGCAAGGCCGATGCCGCGCCCGTGCAGCAGCTTCTCCGCGCTGCACTCCGCAGTGTGCTCGCCGCCGCACACGCCGCACGGCACACACAGGCGGAACTTATTCTCCTCCGCGTCGATGGTCAGGCTCGACTCGCCGCACTCGCAGCTCACGACCGCGCCCGAAGCGGACAGGGCAAAAACGCTTCTGCTCTGAATGACGCGCTTGCGGCACGCAGGGCAGAGATAACCGATGGTACGCATCGCTTCTTTCATCTCATTTCCTCCCGGAAAGCAAATTTATGATAGATAATCAAAATATTATACTGCATTCGCATCAAAAAAGAAAGAGAGAAACTGTGTTTCTCCCTTTCTTTTCGTTTCGGTCTGCTTACGGCTTGACCGCAATGGCCTCGATCTCGACCAGCGCACCCTTGGGCAGCGCGCCGACCTGCATCGCGCAGCGCGCGGGGCACTCGCCGTTAAAATACTTGGCGTAGACTTCGTTGACAACGGAAAACTCGCCGATGTCGATCATAAAGACGGTCGCCTTGACAACGTCCTCCGCCTTGCAGCCTGCTGCCGCGAGTACGGCCAGCAGATTCTTGATGCACTGCTCTGCCTGCTCGTCGGTATTGTCGGAAACAAAGGCACCGGTCGCCGGATCCAGCGGGAGCTGACCGGAAACGAACACAAAGCCGTTTGCCTCGACAGCCTGAGAATAAGGGCCGACAGCGCCGGGAGCAGCGGTCGTAGAGATCACTCGTTTCACAGGAAAAATCCTCCTTGTTTGTTGTATATTTATCATAGCATTTCTGTCAAAGTGCGTCAAGTGCTCATATTCTTGGAAAAGCGGCAGAGACTATACATGCTTTTGAGTGATTCCCCTAAATCCTTTTGAAAGGAAAAGTGCCATGAGCCGAAAAACCGTTGGCGCGCAGACGCGCCGTCTTGACACCTGCCCCGCTATTCTCTCATTCGCCGCCGTCGGCGGACGGCTTGAGGGCGCGGGACCGCTGCGCGACTATTTTGATGAATTGAGCGAGGATCATTTCTTCGGTGAAACCACCTGGGAAAAGGGCGAGAGCACCATGCAGCGTCATGCGCTCTCCCGCGCGCTGGAAAAAGCGGGACTGCGGGAAAGTGAGCTTGATCTCATTTTCGCCGGTGACCTTTTGAACCAGTGCGTCGGCTCATCGTTCGCCCTGCGCAAGAGCCGTATTCCCTTTTACGGGCTTTACGGCGCGTGCTCCACAATGGGTGAGAGCCTCTCCCTTGCCGCGCTGATGATTGACGGCGGCTATGCCTTGCGCGCGGCTGCGCTTACGTCCTCACACTTCTGCACCGCCGAGCGGCAATACCGCATGCCGGTGCCCTACGGCTCGCAGCGCACGCCTACAGCGCAGTGGACAGCCACAGGCAGCGGCTGCTGTATCGTTGCAGAAAGTGCCGAAGGTCCCTTTATCACCCATGTCACGACCGGCAGGATCATCGACAAGGGCATCACCGATGCGAACAACATGGGCGCAGCGATGGCGGCAGCGGCATACGATACGCTCTGCGCGCTCTTCCGCGACACGCAAACGAAACCCGAGGACTATGATCTCATCGTCACGGGAGATCTCGGAAAGCTGGGGCATCGGATCGTTTCTGATTTCTTTGCGCGCGACGGGCTGCCGCTCGGCGCGCGCTACACCGACTGCGGGCTGCTGCTTTACGACATTGAGGCGCAGGACATGCACTGCGGCGGCAGCGGCTGCGGCTGCTCGGCGAGCGTCCTGTGCGGCTATCTTCTGCGCGGAATGCGCGAGGGCAGGTGGCAGCGCATGATCTTCGCGCCGACGGGCGCGCTGCTCTCCCCCACGACGACGCTGCAAGGCGAGAGCATCCCCGGTATCTGCCACGCGCTCATACTCTCGAATCAGAAGGAGGTTTAAGCAATGGACTATCTGCGCGCCTTTCTCTGCGGCGGCATTCTCTGCGCCGTCGGTCAGATTTTGATCGACAAAACATCTCTCACCCCTGCGCGTATTCTGACGGGTTATGTCGTCTGCGGCGTTTTTCTGACGGCCGTCGGCATATATGAGCCCATCGTCCGATGGGGCGGCGCAGGCGCGACTGTGCCGCTGTTAGGCTTTGGCTATTCGCTCGCCAAGGGTGTAGAAAAGGCTGTCGGCGAGCATGGGTGGCTCGGCGTGATGACCGGAGGGCTCAGTGCCACCGCGGGCGGCATCGCCGCGGCGGTCGTTTTCGCCGTGTTGATGGCGCTCCTCTTCAAACCCGGCGACAAGCGATAACGATAAAGAGAGGGGAGCAAAGCCCCTCTCTCAAATTATTTTGTCACGATGCGCGCAATCCGCGCTCTTCGATCTGCTTGAGCGTCATCACTCTCGTGTGACAGATCGGCTTCCACTCGACCTTCGTAAAGAGCGAAGCGATGCAGATGGGCACATAAGTGAGCATGAAGAGCGGGAATGTAAAGGCATAGAGCACCTTTTTCCACGCCGCGCAGCGAATGTTCTTCCACTCCGTCACAGTCGTGATCGCGCCGAGCACAAAGAGCGTTGCATACAGGCTCGCCAGCGTTTGCAGCACAGAGACAACAAGCATCTCCATCGAGCCGCCGGACGCAGCGTTCGAGAGCGCCGCGCCGATGTTCACGATCACGCTCACCCCCGTCAGCACTGCCGCAGGCATGATGTTCATCGTCATGTCATAGCAGGAAAAGCTGCCGTGCGCAATGCCGGAGAAAAGCTGCACGGCGTACTTGCGGAAAACCTGCAAATACCCTTTCGACCAGCGCATACGCTGCCGCCAGGACTGGGCAAAGCTCGTGGGCTGCTCATCATAGAGCACCGCACCGCCCGCATAGCCGACTTTTTCCCCATGGGTCACGTTGTCGATAGTAAATTCGATGTCCTCCGTGAGCAGGAAGAAGTTCCACCCACCGCACCGCTGCAGCACACCGTCAGAGAACAGAAATCCTGTGCCGGACACCGCGCAGCTGCTGCCGAGGCGCATGCGCGCATTGTTCAAGTATTGTGCCTCGCGCAGGAACCACAGCGCATAGCCCGCAGAGATCCAGTTGTCG
>Ga0129310_1000949_pt1 | contig 29055 bp, 22 predicted proteins | sample Go1ome_2_FD_94433 | JGI IMG/M metagenome (GOLD analysis project Ga0129310, IMG submission 94433) | Western lowland gorrila individual fecal microbial communities from Wisconsin, USA - Go1022A metagenome | ecosystem: Host-associated > Mammals > Digestive system > Large intestine > Fecal | place... | reverse complement strand
GAAGTAAAATTAAAAGGAAATTATTGTAAACGATGACACTAGAACTCCAAAACCGCGTGTCCCGAGTTCGATCCTTGGTGCCCCTGCTTCCTTTGTCCGTAAACTTTTCGTTTGCGGACTTTTTTGTTGCTATTTTTACATTGTTTGCGGAAATCACTCTGTTATCATTTATATCTGCCTATAAAAAAGACTCCCACACATTCTGATGTCCTTACATGCTGAACATCTTTCATGTGTGGGAGTTAAATTTATCAATTCATTTTGTATCTTACCCACTCGGTCACTGAGGTGATATTTCCTCCGACTGTTACGGGGTCGTATGATACTTTTTTCACCAAACGCTCGTGAGTATATTTCCTTTCGCAGTTGTAATATTCGTAATCCTGCTCGATCACTTGTATTCGTTCTGCCACCCAGAAATTGGAGTAATCACTTTTACCATAAATTTCATAGGCGCCTTTCTCTTCATTAAAAGTTTGTTCCTGAGAGGAAGTAAATGCCTCGAATTCGGTAGCATTACCTACGCCCGATATGTATTCATTAGAGTAATGAGCCATATTTACTTTGTCATCTCCCTGTGAAGCCTCTTGCGGGCAGCACCAGTGCCAGTAAATATATTTTTCTGTGTATGTATTATTTACAGTAAGTCCTTCGGTGTCATTTTCATAAGCTATAAGCGGTTCTTTACCAAAGCCCTGGAAATAAGTATTGCCATTGTAGTAACCTGCATAAAGACGGTTGCTTGTATCGAAGCCATCAGGGAATACAGCGTAACTCGAAGTGCCATGTCTTGTTGTAGTCTTTATATTTTTCTCACTCGTTTTTGTGTAGCCTTCAATATATGGCTGATCTGAGTCTTCTATTATCTCTTTTATAGTATATTCCCATTTTTTTTCTTTAACAGTCGCATTAGCAGGAACTTCTGACGGCAGTACCCAGTCGGACAGATCATCAGTGATCTTCCACTGTGCGTAAAGGGTGATATCGCTGTTTACTGTGGAAGAACGCAAAGGTGAATTGCTCGATGGTGATGTTGACCAGCCCATGAACTTATAGCCGTTTCGCTCAGGGTCTTCGGGGTATGATATCGTATCGCCTGCATGATACTCATAGGCGCTTACCGGAGCGCTTGAGTAGTTCTCATCGAATTCTACTATATACACCTTTGACGATGTCTGCTTTTCGGTAGCCTTTGTAGTTGACCTTGTGGTCTGCTTAGTCGTCTGTCTTTCGGTTTCCTTAGCTGTTTTCTTGGCAGTTTGCATGGTAGTATCGCGGGGGCTCTGTGTTTCGCCTGTATTGCCGCCCTGTACATTTCCTGTGTCCTGCGTTGATGTATGTTTGCCTATATTGATGGTAACAGTTTCATTTTTCTTCAGCTTTGTGCCCGATGCAGGCAGCTGTGATATTACCTTGCCCGCGTTTGCACTGCTGCTCTCGACCTCTATCACATTTACCTTCAAGCCCTTGTTTTTCAGCTGTTTTTCAGCATTGGCTCTGGTAAGACCTGTCAGGTCGGTCAGTGTTACTGTGGTTTCGTGCGTGCATATGACGATCTCGACCTTATCACCTCTGTGGACTTTTTCGCCCTTAGCGGGATCCTGACTGAGTACCGTGTCGATGGTCTTGCTGTCATCTGTCTTATAACTTGTTGTAACTACAAGACCGTTCTGCTTGAGTATCTCTTCGGCATTATCGCGCCTAAGACCTGTAACATCAGGCATATCAGATGCTTCTGTACCCTTGCTGACGACCAGGTTGACAGTGCTCTCAGGCTCTATCTCGGTCTTTTCCTTTGGATCCTGTGATATTACAAGACCTTCCTTGATCCTGTCGCTGTATTCATATCTGATATTCGCTTTCAGACCTCTGCTCTTCAGCTGTGAAACTGCCTGTGCCTCTTCCATCAGTTCGAGTTTTGGCACGCTGACTTTTGCGTATCCCAGTGAGATCACAAGTTCAACGCTCATTCTGTTCATTATCAGCTCGCCTGCGGCAGGGTCGGATTCGATTATCCTGTTCTTCTCGACTTCCTTGCTGTACCTGTAGTCGGTGACCTTTATAAGCATGCCCAGCGAACTTGCCTTTGCGTATGCCTCTTCAAATGTCATGCCCGAAAAGTCGGGTACTTCAAGCTGTTTGTCGTGAAATTCCTTTGAAGGATCTCTGCCTATTGATATTGTCAGCGTAACTTCACTGTTTTCGGGCATTTCCTTTTCGGGCGGGACGCTTTGCGAAATGATGCAGTTTTCTGCGATCACATCACTGTACTCTTTCTTTACCTTGACCTTGAAACCGAGTCCCTCCAGCTGTTCCTTAGCATCTTCATATTCTGTGCCCTGTACGTTCGGCACAGGCTGTTTGATAAGTTCAGAACTTACCAGAACGCTCACAAGTGTGTTCACTTCTACCACTGTACCTGCTTCGATATCCTGATACAGTATCAGGTCTGCGGGGATATCCGATGGCTGTAGACCGCTTATCTCGACCAGCAGGTCAGATGCTTTCAATTTGTCAGCGCCTTCGTTGTACTCTTTGCTTATGACTGACGGCACTCTTGTCTGACCTTCGGGTATCTCGACTTTTGTTTTCAGTCCCGCATCAAAGCTGATAACGCCCGTCATTAGCAGTGTGCTGAACACTGCAACTGCCGCCGCAAATGACGGTATAGCTATCTTTGCCCAGAGCGGCCATTTCAGCCTGTCCAGCTTTTTTATCTTGCCGACTCTCCGCGTGACAGGCTTTTCGCTGTTCAGTTCATCAAGAAAAGTCTGCATATCGGGCGTTCTGTCTTCTATGCGCACGCTCAGAGCGTTAAGTATCGCCGTTTCGTGATTGTCGGATATATCCTTGTCGTACTTGGTTATCGGTTCAAGTATGTCCTTCTGCTTGTTCTCGAAAAATGCTCTTCTTTCCAGCGCATCAGGGGGAGTCACGCCTGTTATCATCTTATATAAGGTCGCCGCAACAGCGTAGACATCTGTGTGCGCACCCTGATCGCCCTTGCTGCGGTACTGCTCTTCGGGCGAGTAGCCGGGCTTTATTATGACGGTAAGCGAGCGGCTGTGAGAGGTGGTGGCATATCTTGCCGCACCGAAATCTATCAGCTTGACTTCGCCGCTGTTGGTGACAAAGATATTGTCAGGCGCGATATCGCGGTGGATTATGCCGTCACTGTGTACCACCTTAAGTGACTCGATGATGGGCGTTATCATTTCGATGGCATCATCTTCGGGTATCTTTTTTTCGCGCTTGAGTTTTTCAGCCAGCGTTTCGCCCTGTAAAAGTTCCATAACGATGTAGGCAGTGTTGTTGGCTTCAAAACTGTCGAATATCTTGACGATACCGGGTGTTGAATGAAATTTTGCCAGCTTCTTTGCCTCATTGATGAACTTCTTCATGCCATCATTGAACTGCTTGTTCTTGTTGTCGCTGAACACTGTCAGCTGGGTATGACCCAGTACCCTGGTGGCAAAATCGCTCGGCAGATATTCCTTTATGGCGATCTTTGTTTCAAGCACCGCGTCCCAGCCGATATATGTCACGCCGAAGCCGCCGTATCCTATGACCTTTCCTACGATGTACCTTTCCTGTAAAATAGTGCCGGGTCTTAGATGGAGTGCGTTGTCAGATACAGTGCCCTCTGCATATCCGCAGAAGGGGCATGTATTGAGCGTATCTTCGTATCTCTCCATACAGCCAAAACAATATTTCATTTTCTCACTCCAATCATGACTGTTTACCTGACAGTCTGTATCATGCTGAACAATTTACCGTTGTGACAGCCTGCAACAGCGCTGATACATTTTATTGACTTATTTGTTTTGTTATTATTTAATGATGTAAATAAAGATATATATTTTATTTTAGCATAAATAAGTCTTTTTTGCAACGTTTACAAATTCAAAAAAGGTACAAAACGACTTCTGCAACTTTGTCTATTATATACAAGGTCTTCTGCAAAGAGCGATCCAAGTCAAACACAGTGAGCAATGAAAAAATGCAAGACACAAAAATTGGAAATGTGGCGTGAAGATGTCCTATGCGCCGATATTAAATTCTATATCAATATTAAATTTTTGATATAAAACGTTAAGAGAATGTGTTGTTTAGAACCGTATACAGAGAAAGAAATGTGATTGAATTGTGCACAACGCTGAATAATTAGATATTTATATTAAAAAGGTCGACATCGGTTGACAATTTCGTCATTAAGTGATATATTAGTATTAATAAAGTATTAATAGCAAGGTCGCGTTTTCGAGTTTTGTTTTTAGATTTAACAATTCGTTCAGCCGAAGTTGGATCTTATAGAATATAAATTATCCGATCGTTGCATATTAGCGGCTCGATATTATTTGTTAGGAGAGTTTAAGGCATGGGTAGCTGGTATACAAAGAATGAATCAGGTAAAACACTGCTTGTTTTTGAAGAGCAGGACGAACTGAAAGAATTTGACAATGTCACACTCAGCATGATAAGGAACAACAGCATAGCTTGCATGATACCCTGTTCCGTATCGCAGATGGACGATTCAAGATTTATAAAGTTCAATATCACCTCGCGTATAGCATTTACCGAGTTCCTCGAAAGACCCACAACTTTTGACATAGTTTCCGATCTTTTCATAAATATGAGCAGGTCTTTCCTTGAACTTCGCAAGTATATGATAACTACAAGTTCACTGCACCTCGATGTAAACTGGATGTACATAGATATGTCCAGCCGAATGGCAGAGTTCATCGCGATACCAACTGTAGATGAGCAGAATGATATAGATGTAAAGCGCTTTTTCCAGGATATCGTAATTGATCTTGATATGGGCGCTGACAGCAGATATATGGGTTTGATACTCAATCTGCTGAAAGAAAAGAACTTTTCGCTGGAAGGCTTCATAGAAGGGCTTGAAAGACTGAGGGCCAGCGGTGCTCCCGCTGCGGCTAATGTGAATGTACCTCAGGCAGCTGCCGTACAGGGCGGTTACCAGAACGTTCGCGCGTATCCTCAGGCTGCTGCACCTGCTGCGGCTCCCGCTGTGAACATTCCTGCGCAGAACCCGATGGCAGGATCATTCCAAAATCAGGCACCACAGGTCAACATACCTCCTGCGGTCGGTAAGGTGAATGCCGCCGGCGCTGCCAATATGGGCGCTGTAAATCTTGGGGCTGCGAAATTAGGCAATGATAAGGCTGATAAAGCAGGCATCTCAAATATACTGGGCGGTCTGTTCGGCAAGAAAAAGGGCAAGGCGGAGGCTCCCAAAAAAGTCGCAGTGCCGCAGAAAACACCTGCTGCACCTGCAAATCCGGGTTTCGCCATTCCGGGCAGGGAGAATGACTTTGCTGCGGCAAATGTGCCTGTTCAGCAGAATATCCCCGCACAGCAGAATATCCCTGTTCAGCAGAATATCCCTGTTCAGCAGAACGTTCCAACACCTGCGGCTGCACCTCAGAAAGTACAGGTATCAAAGAACATAACAGCAAACGCACAGCCTGCCGAACCGCAGCAGGTGCCTCCTGTATTCGATGCGGGTGAGGGATATGTAGCGCCCGCTGCAAAGCTGGACGCTGACCGCGAAACTACACAGATGATGGGCGAGTATACCGAAGAGAACGCGCCCAGACTCATACGCAACAAAACTCACGAGATAATTGAGATAGAAAAGGATACATTCAATCTGGGTAAAGACCCTAAGGAACTGCTTGACTATGTCATCAACGACAAGAGGGTCAGCAGACGTCATGCAAGTATAATCTGCAAGGACAGTTCTTACTTTGTCGTTGACAGAGGTTCGACAAACCATACTTTCCTCAACGGCAAACAGCTGGTACCTAATCAGGAGTATCCTCTTCACAGCGGTGATTCGATAAGATTCGGTCCTGAGGAATTTACTTTTGATCTATGATTATTACTTTAAGCAGTGTTACTGACCTGGGAAGCAGGAAAAAAGTAAATCAGGATGCGATGTGTGCCCTGCAAAAGGATACCAAGATATTCAGGAGCGCGATGGGCGTTATCTGTGACGGCGTGGGCGGCTGTGAACACAGCGAGATCGCCAGCAATTTCGCTGTAAGGGCATTCTCGGAATGGTATAACTGCTTTTATCCCGATATTGCAGATATCACTGATGAAGACGAATTTTGCAGTCAGCTTTATGAAAAGTGGTTCGGGATATTCGATTCGGTGAATTCTTTTATAACAGCGTTCGCGAATGCCAATGATACAAGGCTGGGCAGTACTTTCACATGTGTTATGGTGAGGGGGAATTACTATTATATCCTCCATATAGGCGATACCAGAGCATACAGTATAAGCAGTGAGATAAAACAGCTTACTGTTGACCATACTGTGACCCAGCGTGAGGTCGAAAAGGGCATGATAACGCCCGAAGAAGCACAGAACGATGATAGAAGACACACGCTTACGAAGTGTCTTGGTCTTAAAGATCATATAAGACCTGCATTCTACACAGGCTCAATAGAAAATGACACGAAATTTCTGATATGCAGTGACGGTTTCAGGGATAAACTCAGCGAAGATGAACTTGCTGATATACTTGGGCGTGAAAAAGCATTCAAGAAAGACAGGCTTTCAAAAGCACTGAAAAAGATCGTAAAAAACGGCAGGGCAGCGGGCGAGACCGATAATGTTTCTGCTGTTGTGATACAGGTTAGTGAGGAAAGATGATAAAATGAACATAAAAATAGCATTGATCGATAATGACAAGAACTATATCGAAAGATTTATCAATGCCTTCGGGGAATTTTATCCCCAGATAGAGATCTATTCGTTCTCAAACATTGACAAGGCGATCTCTTCGCTGCAGTCAAAGCCTGTGGATGTTGTGCTGATCTCTGACGGTATATACGATATGTCAAAGGACAGGCTGAAAGAACTGTCCACAAGATCTGTCATCGTAATGGTCGAGTCAAAGGGCATCAGCATGATAGATGACTGTATGGCGGTGTGCAAATACCAGCGCGTGGATCATCTCGATCAGGTGATAATGAAGATATATTCCGAACAGTCGGGTATGATAATAAACGACAATTCTTCGGCAGGCGTGTCCAGAACGGTGACTTTCATTTCAGGTTCGGGCGGAAACGGCTGTTCTACTGCGGCGGCGGCGTATGCTGTATACCTTGCATCGCAGAAGCTGAAAGTGCTGTATCTTGACCTGCATGTTTTCGGCATGCCCGAACTGCTGTTCGAGGACGACGGCAACTACACCATGACTGACTGTATAGGCGCTGTCATAGATGAGAAGAGCAACCTCAGCACACAGCTGAAAAGTTTCGTAAGACATGATCCGTCGGGCGTGTACTTCTACCATTCCTGCATCAAGGCGCTGGACTGGTCTGATGCAACAGCCGAGAATATACAGACAATGATAAAAAGCATAGTTGAGTCAGGCGATTATAACTATGTGATAATAGATGCCGAAAATGACTGGAATGATACCAATTCGTTCCTTGCAGAATTTTCAAACACACTGTTCGTCGTATCTGACGGTTCGACTTTCTCAAACAAGAAGGCGGCAGTAGTGTGGGATGCGGTAACGACTTATCTCAGACTCAAGCACAACGATAATGTGTCGAACATGTATATGCTGTATACTTGCTTTACCGAGAACGGCAAGAAGATAAAGAGCGATGCAGTAAGGGAATATGTGACACTGCCGTATTCTTACGGTCATCACAGTGCAGGTGAACTGGTAAGGAACCTCTCTGCAAGACAGTATTGGGAGATGCAAGCAAGAAATGGATAAAATGGAAGATAAGATAGTTGAGGAAGTTCGTCAGTATATCGCAAACAATGTCACACTGACCGATTATAATGATGAACAACTCAAAGATCTGATAACTAAAATAGTCAATCAAAAGACTCAGAACGAGTACTTTTACCCGAAACAGAAAAAATCTATCGAAAACGCGGTGTTCAGTTCGATAAGAGGTCTTGGCGTGCTGGACGAGATACTTCATGATGAAACGGTAACGGAGATCATGATAAACGGACGCGAAAATATCTTCATAGAAAAAAGCGGTAAACTTCAAAAGCTGAATGCCTCCTTTGAGAGCGACAAAAGGCTTGAAGATATCATACAGAGGATAGTTGGTACTGCGGGCAGAGAAGTCAGCCTGTCAAACCCTATCGTCGATACAAGGATCATCGAGGATCCGGGTGTAGATGAATACGGCAGACCACTGCCGAAGCCTAAAAACAGCGCGGACGGTTCCCGTGTAAACGTGGTTCTGCCGCCTATCGCACTGACAGGTCCCACGATAACCATAAGAAAGTTCTCGTCAACACCAATGACCATCGAGAAGCTGATACAGTACGGTTCGCTGACTGCCGAGATAGCCCATAAGCTGGAACTGCTGGTAAAGGCGAAGTACAATATATTCATCTGCGGCGGTACAGGTTCGGGTAAGACGACATTCCTGAATGCGCTCTCAAACTACATACCAAAAGATGAGCGTATAATCACCATAGAAGACTCAGCCGAGCTGCAGATAGTCGGCGTTGAGAATATAGTAAGACTTGAAACAAGAAATGCAAACTCCTCAGGCGTTGGTGAGATAACCATGCGCGACCTGATAAAATCATCACTTCGTATGCGTCCCGAAAGGATAGTCGTAGGTGAGGTCAGAGGTGCTGAGGCGCTGGACATGCTTCAGGCGATGAACACGGGTCATGACGGTTCTCTTTCGACAGGTCACGCGAACTCAACCCACGATATGCTGAGCAGACTTGAAACGATGGTGCTCCAGGGCGCAGGCGGACTCCCGCTGGACGCCATAAGACAGCAGGTAGCATCTGCACTGGATATAATCGTCCATCTGTCAAGACTGAGAGATCATTCGAGAAAGACAATGGAGATAACGGAAGTTGTCGGCTACGAGAACGGGCAGATCAAGCTGAATCCGCTGTATGTCTTTGAAGAAGACGAGAACAGCAGACTCGAAAAGGTATCGGGCAGTCTGCGCAGGACGGAGAATAAGCTGATAAACGACTTTAAGCTGAAACTCAGCGGTATCAAGGAAGAGATCTGATCTGCTCCCTTTTCAGCTGTGCCGTGATATGCGGCATTTCTGAGCAGATGTATCATATTAAGGACGGATAAGATGGCGTTATTGAAAAAGAAAACTAAGGAAAAAGTCAAAGAAGAGCCAAAAGAGATAAAACCAAAGAAAAAGAAGAAAGAAAAAGGACCTGAGTACTGCACATCTCTGCTGAACACGCAGGTGATAAATTACCGCGAATACTATATGAGCAAACAGCAGAAGCTGCTGTTTACGGTGGTGTCGTTTATCGCGGGCGCTGCAGTGGCGTATTTGATGTACGGCGGTCTGGGCAGCGATGCTGACGGCAATCCGCGCCCCATAACCCATGTGCTGAACATTGTTATCTGCACGGCAGTCGGGTTCGGTGCTGTTAAATTCATCATACCGCTGCTTGAATCTTCTTTTAAGATAAAGCGCAGGAACGATATACGCAGGCAGTTCATGGATCTGCTGGACGCTCTGGCGGCATCGGTCGCTTCGGGCAGCAATGCGATAAAGGCGTTTGAAGCCGCAAAGGAAGACCTTGTGTTGCAGTACGGCGATGATTCCATAATAGTTCAGGAACTTACGCTGATACTTGACGGTCAGAAAAACTTTATAGATATCTCTGCCTCGCTGATAGATTTCGGCAAGCGCAGCGGCATCAAGGAGATAGAGAGTTTTGCACAGGTCTTTGAACTCTCGCACCGCAAAGGCGGCGATTTCAGTAAGGTAATAAGAGATTCCTATGAGATACTTTACAGCAAGATAAATATCGAGATGGAGATCGAAACAAAGATCGCAGCGACCAGAAATGAGTTGAACATCATGCTGGCAATGCCTTTCATACTGGTAGGTATGATGAAGTCCATGAGCCCTGACTTCGCTTACAATTTCAGGACGCTCACGGGGGCGTTAGGCATAACGGTCGGGCTGGTGATAGTAGTAATATCATATTTGCTCGGCAGAAAGATCACAAGTATCGAGGTATAAACATGGGATTATCTATAATAATGCTCCTGCTGCTGGTAGCAGTATCGATAGTGATGGCATTGTGCATGATGAAGTCGGACAATTATTCGGACTATGTTGATGCCATAGATAAAAAGCAGTTCGCAGGGGCGCAGTATTACGGTATAGGATTTGCAATGATCGACCTGCTCAAGATGAATTTCAATTCTGACAGCGTTCACATGATAAAGGATCAGGCTTGCATACTTTTCGGCAGGAGATATGCTGATTTTTATGTGCGTGTCCTTTACGCGCAGACCTATACATATGTGCTGCTGCTGGTATACAGCATGCTGTTCCTTGCATGTGTCATGGGCGGCAGTGAGGGCGCACTGTTCGTGCTGCTGGCTGTAGTGTCAGGTGCAGCGATATACAAGTACTATCTGAACAGCTTCGGCGCGAAGATAGAAAAAATGAATGAAACTTACATGAGGGATTTCCCGAATGCAGTTTCTACCATAGCATTGCTGGTAAACGGCGGCATGTTCCTGCGTGAGGCTTGGAAGCAGGTCGCTATATCATCAGATGAACCATTATATGTGCAGATGCGCGGGGTGGTCGATGACATGAACAACGGTGTCAGTGAGATAGATGCGCTGTTTAGATTTGCCAACCGCTGCTCGACCAAAGAGATACGCAAGTTCTCTACAACGATAACTCAGGCTATCGAATCGGACGGCACACATCTTGCAGATACACTTATAAAACAGGCTGACCTGCTGCTGAATGAAAAGAAGCAGATGGTGCTTCAGCAGGGCGAAAAGGCTTCAAACAAGCTGATGTTCCCGATAGGTCTGATATTCATAGGTGTACTTGTAATGATAATGGTACCTATTTTGTCAAATATGAGCATGTAGCTTTGCGGCTTATGCCATATTAAATAAATATTATTTTAAGGGAGGTGTGATAACATGAACAAGTTCAACCATGCTTGCACATACGCTTTTATCCACGGAGGTTCCGCAGTTAAGAGCGCCGGCAGAAAGGTAAGAGATCGTATCAACGAGGTCAAGAACGACGAGAGCGGTATGGAAATCATCGCTGTTGTCCTGATCCTGGTAGTTGTTATTGCTCTGGCAGTAGTATTCAAGGATAATATTGCTAAGATCTTCAACAATCTCTGGGATAAGATCACAGGAACACTTAACGGCAATCCTAACGATACAGACTTCACTACCGATAAGGCTGATGAAGGCAAGAACTTCGTTGCTCTGTTTAACAACATAGCATAATACCCGAGCCACAAGCATTTTATGCAAACGGGCAGGCAGCTTGTCTGTCTGCCTGTTATTACGTAGATAAGGAGAAATGGATTCTCATGATATATATTGTTTCTGCAGGTGCAGCCCTTCTGACGACAGTATGTCTTTACCTCTATTTGTTGATAACAGGATATTTTGTAATGAACGGTGATGCGCACGCTTCGCTGGCAGAGGAGAATATCGTACTGCCCGATACCGAAGATCCTGACGAAGAAGAGGATAATAAAGAAGTTCCTGAGGAAAATGACGCAGAAGAAGAAGAACCTCAGAAAGAAAAGAAAGATAAGACAGAAGAAGAGAAGACCGTAAAAGAAGAACTGACAGGTTTTTACACGCGCGGTCAGATAATGCTGATACTTCCGATATTTTTTATAATAACGCTTGTATCAAATTATCTTATGTATACCTACACGGTCGAGTCATCACATCCGCGACCGCTTTTCTTTGCGAAAATGGCGATAATGTGCGGCATCACAGGTGCGGCGGCACTGACAGACTTCAAGCGCCGCAAGATACCGAATGCGCTTATTGCATGCGGTGCGGTCAGCAGAGGCATCATCTATGTGCTGGAGTTTATTTTCGACCGCGATGAGATACTGTTTACGCTGAAAAATGACCTGATAGGTTTTCTGCTGGGTTTTGTGATGCTTTTTGTAGTCGCGATAATCTCAAAGGGCGGCATCGGCTACGGCGATGTAAAGCTGTTTGGTGTACTGGGCGTTATGGCAGGTTCAACGGGACTTTATATGACGCTTCTTATATCGCTCATTATAAACAGTGTGACAGCACTGGGGCTGATGGCTGCTAGAAAGAAAACTATCAAATCCACATTGCCGATGGCACCGTTCATTTATGCGGCATTTGTTGTGGTTTGTATTTTAGGTCTTTGCTGAGGTGTAAAATGAAAAGAAAAGGAATGCTGTATGCGCTTGCGATAATCGCACTTGATGTGATAGCAGTTGCAAGCGTAATAAAAGCGAATATCGACCCTACTGAGAAAGAGTATAAACTCGCGATAGAACAGGGTAAAAAGTATGAATCGCAGGAACTTTGTGACAAGGCGATAGATGAATACTACAAAGCCTGCAAGCTGATAGACAGTGAGGATCTGCGGATAAAGATAGCAGACCTTTACGAGAAAGGCTATGAAAACGGCGAGTATTCCACGCTGAACGGCAGAAACAATGTGCTGGCATCTGTCATAAGGGATTATCCCAAAAATGCAGATTGTTATGATACGCTGATAAGCTACTATGACGGCATAGCGGATTATTCAAACTGTGCAGTCTATATAAAGCAAGCCAAAGAAAATAAAGTCAGCACCAAAACGATAGAAGATTGCTATGAAAAGATAAGGCGCATGTATTCTACCACAAATGTGCCTTACGACTCCATCGAGAGTTTTGGCACATGTATGCAGGCTAAACGCCATATGAGTATGGAAGTCGAAGAGCGTGATGCCAAAGGAAATGTGATATACGAAGACAACGGATTCGGTGATAAGATTCCAAAGACGAAGAAAAAAGAGTACACAGAGTTCACATATCTCTATGATAACGGAACTATCAGTGATACGATTTCAGCGATAGACATGTCGCCGCTGGCAAGCGTAGTGACTGAGGACGGCGGCTACTATGTATACTTCTGCAAGAATTACGGCAACGATCTGATAACTATGGATAAGAGCGATGAAGTATATTCGGGCATGGTTGTAGGCGGTTCGCGAAACGGCTATGTGGGTGAAAAAAACGAGTATGAATCCTGCGGACCGTTTTCTTCGGGATTTATAGTTCTAAAGAACACCAAAACAGGCAAGTACGAACTGTTTGACAAGACAGGAAAGTCTGTCACATCCGAGCCGTATGATTTTCTCGGTTGTTTTTCAAATGACCTTATCTATGCCGAAAAAGGCGGCAAGAAGATAATAATGGATAACAACGCCGAAACGGTATTCGACAACATCGATGATGTGATACTGAAACATGGTGAAAGATGTTCGATAAGCGACAGAATGTTCGTGAAATTCAGCGGCGACAGCAAGTACACACTGGTCAACTCGAAAGAACGCACCAAGATGGACTTTCAATGTGACGATGCAGACCTGTTCCTTGACAGTGCGGCGGCGTTCAAAAAAGACGGCAAGTGGGGCTTTGTCAGAAATGATGGACTTGTTGTAATAGATCCCGAATATGAAGAAGCCAGAAGTTTCTCGAACGGCTTTGCGGCGGTCAAAAAGAACGGCAAGTGGGGCTTTATAAACAAGTCGCAGGAAATGATAATAGAACCGATATTTGAAGATGTTATGTACTTTAGCAGCAACGGTTCGGTATATGTTCGTACAGCAGAAGACGGCTGGGTAAATATCAAACTTTTTTATGTGGGGTAGATAGATATGAAAAGAATTTACACTCATCTTAAAAGTGAAGACGGAAACACCATGATCGAAGCTACATTTGTCGTGACGATTACTCTGGTGGTGCTGACTGTCATTATGATGCTCGGTTTTATATTCTATCAGGAGTCACATCTGCAAAGTGCGGCAAATCTCACCGCGATACAGGTGGCGCGCACATATCCCGACAGGCGAAAAGACCCTGTAACAGGTTTCATCGAAGAAGGCGAACTTGGCGAGAAAGGCATTTTTGAAGGTATGTATTACCTTACAGGTGAAGGTTCGGGACGAGTAGATGAAGCAAAAGGTGTGGGCAGAGAACTGGCAAAGAAAAACCTTGAAAGAGGCAGGGTGCTGCTCTCACATACAGTGACCGAACCTGAGATAAAGATAGCGAAGAGCAGTTCGGCAATGTTCCAGAATGAAGTAATAGTTACCATAGAAGAAAGCTACTATATACCTTTTGCAGGTCTTCTGGGCGTTGAAGATGGTCTTTTAAAAAGAAAATATGTGGGCAAAGCGCAGTGTGTAGATGTGCTCGGTGCACAGAGTTACAATAAGTTTTTTGATGTGCTTTGTGGAAATCTGGCATCACAGAAGTCTGTGTCACTTGTCAAGGATACAGTAGAAACTTTCAAGAATTTTGTAGAAGCGAAAGATAATCTGTCTAATTTCTTATTCGGAGGAGGAGAAGAATAAAATGTTTCTGGACTTTTTTCCGAAGCATCGCAGAGTCAGCGGAACAATAAGTATAATGCTGACACTCCTGTTGCTTCCAATCTATTCTGTTTTATCGGTTATAATCGAAGGTGCAAGATATCAGAGCGCCAAGCAGCAGCTCGATGAGCTGACTTATCTGGGACAGCTTGCCATACTTGCAGACTATGTTGACTTTCTTGAAGATAACTATGACCTGTATTCATTTTACAGTGACGCTGAGGGCAAGCAGATGCTCGATGAGTCATTCCAGTATTATGTTGAAAGTGCGACCAGTTCAGGCGGCATAGATACAACAAAGCTCAACAAACTGTTCAACCTGCCTATGGATTGTTGTACAGTAGAGGGCATGTATTCTCTTGCTGATCCGGAAGTTCTGGAATTCCAGATAAAACAATACGGCAAATACAGAATGCCTGCTGATATCTTGTCAAAGTTCACTTTTGATAAGCTGTTCAAGATCCTCAATGAAAAGTTGGAAGGCGTATCTAAAAAGCTGTCTGTTATAAGTGCTGCATCAAAGCAGATGAAGGATGCCAGCAGCATAATGAACGATGCTAAAGCAGTATTTTCAGCTGAGGAATCACTGACTTCTAATATCAGCACATTTTCAGGCAAATATGATGAATTCCAGACTAAGAAGGGTGAGGTCACTGACTGGAATATAGATCAGGCGACCTATGATATCATCAAGAACTACACCGATGCAGATATGAATGCCCAGACGAATACAGCAAACAACCTGTACTCCAGACTGAAGAGCTGCATGAGCAGTTATCAGTCAACTGCAAACACTTATCTGAATTATGTTGAACAGATAAAAGATATCGAGTCGCAGAGCAACTGGTCAAGCGACAGCGCTAAGGTTGCTGAACATGATTCGCTTATTGAGTCGAGAGATAATGTCAAGGTCACCATCAACGGCAGCGATGAAAGCTTTTTAGGACTGAGCGGAGAGGTCGCTTGCAGTGACCTTATCGGCGTGTTCTTCAATAAGTGCAATGAATGTATCTCAAATGGTGCATTTTCAGATTTTGATCTCGATACACAGAGCGGATACAGCACTGTCATAAGCAATCTTGGAAATGCCATAAGCGAGATACAGACAAGAGCAGCGAAATACGAAAATCTTAAGAAGATACGCGCAGCTTTTGAAGCACACAATGCTATGGCTGCGTATGCAAAGGGCGATCTTTGCACAGCTTATGAAACATACATTGAAAAGCTGCAGGCTGTCACCACCGATCTTAACAATATAGTTGACAATGTTTATACTTTACAGGCTGCTCAGTATGAGATGGATGTAGATGAACTCAACAATGAGAGCAGAAGAGCAGCTATTGCTGACGGTACTTACAGACAGGCTCTTGAAGATGAGAGTGAGCAAAGGATCTTAGAACTGAAAGCAGAGCGAAATGCTACTGAACAGAAGCGTAAAGAGGCTTATGCAAAGGCTAAGGCGGACAAAGACTACATGAAGCTCGGTTCAAATATAGTTGAGAAGTTTTTAAGTGAGGCTCTCGCTAATGATGCTGTGGTCGTATGGCTCACAAATTATAAGCAGTCACCTGCATATGTTGCATCTGACCTCAGTACTCCTGATGATTACAGCGGTTTTCAGAACGCTTGTTCATCGGCTCAGAATTTCGGCGGCGAAAGAGAGCCTATACATAAGTTTGATATGTCGGCTGTAATGCCAAGTGATCTTTCTTCAAGTGATACCGAGAGCATGCAGGATAAGCTGGAAGAACTGATGAACGATGCTGAAGAGAACAAGACTGAAGGCAGTTCAAATGATGAAGGTGAAGATTCTTATTCCGAATCCGAAGATGGTGCGGATACCAGCAATAACCTCAGTGACAGCGAACTGGAGAAAACATTCTCCGTACTGCTGAATTCTGATGACGATTATATTAATCAGACATGGTTTAGCTATGAAAATGATAAGTCATACTACCTTGATCAGCCTCAGATAATGCTTCTGCTGGCATTTCTGGGCGGTACAGCAGCGTTGGAGGGTAAAGAGGACAAGGGCATACTTGATCTTATAAAGATGCTCATAGAAGCATTCAAGAAGTTAAGCCCTGCCGATGCAGCGCTCAACAGCCATATCGGTGGCAACACAACAGGTAAACTTGGTAGTGTAAGTGATATCTACCCTAGCAGTAATTATGATGAAAGTGTGAGATCATACCACACGAATCCAACGGCGAAACAAACGGCGCTGGATTATGTAAAGGATAATCTTGGCTTTAGCTCCGGTAAACTTGACATGCAGTATGCTGATGATTTCTATGTACAGAACAACGGAGCGCCTGCAAACGGCAACGTGTTCGGAAACCGTCAGCCGGGTGCCAGCATCGCGACCTTTATGGCAGCGTCAGGTGACGCTTTCGGTGCAGTGGATTCTTTCATCAAGAACGTAGTAACACTCAATATCATCGGTATTATATTCTCACTGTACGACTTTGTCAAGGGTATAGTTGAGTTCGTTATCGCATTGGTCGAATTCGTCATAGATATAATGTATATCATAGATCAGGTGACCACCAATGCAGGCAATTTTGCCATCTACCTGCTGGATCAGCTTTACATGGGATACTATATCCAGGAACATTTCCACAGCAGGCAGACATCTACCGAAACGGCGAAATATTCTTTCAATCCCGGCTGCAACTACCACTATTCGACAGGTTCAAATTGTGAAACCGGAGTTGCGTTCAAGTCGGCACAGATGGAATATATCATGATGGGTCAGAACTGTGAGGTCACAAATCAGCGCAATGTATTCTATGCTTTGCTTGGACTGCGTTTCATTCTGAACTATTCGATGATAGCAGGCAATGAGGCTATCGAAGCACTGACCGAGATACCTTATGTAGGTCCGTTTATTCCGTTCATTGTAGACTATTTTGACAGCAAGGTAGACCTGATGTTCATGCTGATGGGTTACAAGGTGCCTCTGTTCAAGGATGATATCATGATCGTGACACTGGCTAAGGAATTTAATGACAAGGATAAGCGAGAGAAACTGTTTGATGTTATCAAGTCTGCGCTGAAAGATGACCTGTCATCAAATCCGAGAAACGCGCGTAAGAAAAACAACAGGTTTGTCTGGAAAATGGAAACAGATGAGGATACAGGAAGAAAGTACAGAAAGTATGAAGATTCACCCGAACTGCCCGCAGGTAAGTTCGAGGGTATGCTTGAAGATGGTTCCGGCTTAAAAACTGATTCTGATATGATAGAGTTCAAGAACAATAAGCTGATAATACGCCTTGACTACGAAACTACGCTGAATGTTATGCTGTTCTTCTATCCCGCAGACATGAAAGCTGCGCGAATAGCTGACCTGATACAGATGGAGGGCATGCACAAGGCGGATAAGGGAACAGGTGGCGAATATCAGGACTTCATAACCGATTCAGGTTTCAGGCTAAAGGACTGCTATACGTATGTCAACACAAAGATCGAGGCGAATTTCACACCACTGATGCCAACACTGGCTGAGGGTCAGATATTCGATAATTCAAAATTCAATAACGTGCAGATGAATGGATATTAATGGATATAGAGGTGATACAATGAAAAAAGAGAATGGTTCGCTAACTATTGAAGCCTCTATATCGCTGGTGTTTTTCGTGCTGGTCATGTTTACATTCATGGCGATAGCAAGGTTCACAACGATGCAGAACCGTGTCAAGCATTCACTTAACCAGACTGCCATAACTTTCTCTGCGCGTAATCAGTACTTAAATAATTTTGGATGTTGTGTTGAGGAACTGACAGGTGCGACTGTGGCTGAGTATAGTGAGTTTCTGAATTTTTTCTCAGAGAAATTAGGTTCAGGCACGCTCAAATCAAAAGTGCCCTATACAGATGACAGCATGACGAACGATAATCTGAAATACGAGGTCGAAAAGATATTCGTTGCTGAGTTCTTCGGGCTTGATTACGAAGATGCTGAGAACAGCAGTCTTATCACAAGTGCGCTCAAGAATGATAACATAACATATACCGTACCATCGCTGGACGGTAAGAGTGACAGTGAAAAAGAAGCTATATTTCTTGAAGTGCTGGAAAAAGAGGGCATCAAAGAGCTGAGTTTTGAGGGCGGATACGATGGCGGAAAGTTCATTGGTGAGCCTTCTGACGAGGACAAGGCAGCTTATCATCTCGGTGGTAATAAACAACTTTACGTCAAGCTGACTTATAAGCTGGATGTCCCGTTCTCTTTCGCAGAAGCGCTGGGTTCGGCAACTGAGCCTGAGTTTTCGGACTCGATAAAAATGACTATCTTAGAATAAGAGGTAAAAAATATGAGTCTGAACTATTCAACGCACACTCACATAGGCAGCCGTCCCGTCAACGAGGACAGCATAGATGTCGCTGAAAAAAACGGCGTTTACTGCTTTATCCTTTGTGACGGGCTGGGCGGACACGGCAAGGGTGACTTAGCATCGCAGTTCGTTGTCGGTCATCTGAAAAAAAGTTTTGCTGATGCTGTTGATGCAGATGCTTTCTGGGTCGATTCACTGGATAAGGCTCAGGAGGCGCTGATGGCAGAGCAGAGCAGAGTAGGTTCAAAACTGGAGATGAAGACAACAGCCGTTGTGCTGACCATAGACGGCAACAGGGCGCGCTGCGGTCATATCGGTGATTCGCGCTGCTATCATTTCCGTAAAAACAAGCTGCTGACCCGCACAAGTGACCACAGTGTACCGCAGATGTTGGTACTGGCAGGCGAAATCAAAGAAAAGCATATCAGGAACCACCCTGACAGAAACAGACTGCTGAGAGTTATGGGCGTTGAATGGGACAGTCCGAGATACGAGTTATCAGACTGGGTGGAGATACAGGCGGGCGATGCCTTCCTGCTCTGCTCAGACGGTTTCTGGGAGCCGATAGTTGAAAAGGATATGTGCAAGCTGCTTAAAAAGAGCGACAATGCCTTGCAGTGGCTCAGCGCGATGGCTGAACGTGCTCACAAGAATGCAGAGGGGACAGATATGGATAACAATTCTGCCATAGCTGTTTGTATCACGGGATAAGCGATGGAATACACTATACACTCATTTAAGGGTACGCGGACAGAACAGCAGGACAGAGCGGCTGTAATAGTCAAAGAAAATGGAATATTCGCAGTAGTGTGTGACGGAATGGGCGGATGCGAAAACGGAGGAACTATCTCACGGGTAGCTGTGGAAGAACTCTGTTTTCGGTTCGAGCATTCCGTCTGCTCTGATTTTATCGGGTTTATGTCAAAAGAAGCTGCCGATCTGGACAAAAAGATAGGTCGCATTTACCGCAGGCGCGGCGGCACTACGCTGCTGGCTGCCTTTGTCGATAACAGCGGAAAGCTGAGTTGGTTCTCGCTGGGTGACAGCAGGCTTTATCTTTATGGTAAAGACGGGGCAGAACAGCTGACTGAGGATCACAATTATTTCGCCAAGCTGAACAAAATGCTGGCGGAGGGCAGGATAACCGAAGAAACATACAGGCGAGAGGCTCAGCGCGGGCATGCTCTGACCAGTTTTCTGGGCGTAAACGGGCTGAGCCTTTGCTGTACGGGCGAACGTCAGATAGAGCGCACAGATGTTGTGCTGTTGACATCTGACGGGCTGTATAAAGCCGTAAGACCTGAGAGTTTTGGCGAGATCATCAGGTCGGGCGGCGGACTTGAATCTGCCGCTGATGATATGCTGGGCAGTGTTTGCAAAATTAAGGACAGGGCGATAGATAATACCACTTTTATATTGATCGGGATCGGGGTATGATAAATGAAACTGACAAGGTGTGACAAGATAGAAAATCATTTTTATGACAGGGAGAAGTACAGCTGTTGTCCTGACTGCTATGGCAAGGAGAATGCCAAGATAGGCAGAACGGCAAAGATACGGTATGTCAGCAACAGTCAGCAGGGCGGCGGTGAGTCGGTGGTAAAAGGCAACGATGCTGATGACAGGACTGTTGCTATGTATGATGAAGCTGATGACGGCAGGACTGTTGCTATGTATGATGAAGCTGATGATGACAGAACGGTCGCTATGTACGACATTTCAGAAAACGATGAAAGCGGCGGTGACAACAGCAGTTCGATAACGCTGGAAATGTATGATGACGGCGAAACAAGTCTTTCGGAAGCTGAACGCATGCACGAAGAAGATAACAGCGAGGTGAATGAAGACTTCCCGCAGGTCGATAGGCTGAAATGCGTTGAAACTGCTGACGGCAGAAAACTCTGCGTTAACTGCTTCGGTGTGCATGACGGTATCGGCAAATGCCCGCACTGCGGCTTCAACGAGGGCGATGTACCAAAACAGCCCGACCATCTTTTTGCGGGCATGACGCTCAATTCAAGATATGTTATCGGTGAAGTGCTGGGCGCAGGCGGATTTGGTGTTTCCTACAAGGCGTGGGATATGAAGCTGGATACTGTCATTGCAGTAAAGGAATACTACCCCAGCGGCATAGTAAACCGTACTCCCGGTACCAAAGAAGTCATAATGTATGCCCGTAAGAAAGAAAGAGAATATGAATTCGGCAAAGAGCGTTTTCTCAATGAAGCCCGCAATATGGCGAAATTCAACTCCGAAAAGAACATAGTAAACGTGTTTGAATTCTTTGAAGAGAACAGCACTGCCTATATCGTTATGGAATTTCTTGACGGCATTACGCTCAGTGACTATCTCCGCAGTACAGGAAAAGTCGGCGTGGAAAAAAGCATAGATGTCACCAATGCTATATGCGATGCACTGACAAAACTTCATGCAGAGGGCATAATACACAGAGATATCAGCCCCGACAACATCTTCATGTGTAAGGACGGCGGCATAAAGCTGATAGATTTCGGTACAGCGCGTTTTGCGATGAACGAAAACAAGCAGATGACCATAGTGCTGAAACCCGGTTTTGCGCCCCCTGAACAGTATGAGAAAATAAACAAACAGGGTCCCTGGACTGACCTGTATGCACTGGGCGCTACGCTTTACTATATACTGACAGGCATAAAGCCTGAGGAATCCACCAATCGAAAGGTAAAGGACAGCCTGAAATATCCTCACGAACTTGACCCGAAGATACCGATAAATCTCAGCAACACTATCATGAAAGCTATGGCGGTGGAAGTTTCGATGAGGTTTAAGACGGTCAAGGAGTTCACAGATGCACTGAACAAGGGCAAAAAGATACTGCCTGTACACATCGAGCGCAGGCGGCGCAAACAGAAGCGCTTTGCGGGCATCGCGGCGGCTGCCGCTGTGCTGGGGGCGGGCGCTTATTACAGCTACAGTCAGTATGATGCCGAAAAGCAGGCGAACACTCTGCCGCCCGGAAACATTACGATGTGGTACTGTAAGAGCGGTGATGAAGCGGCTGATCTGGCTGAACAGGCGGCGTATGAAGCTATCATTCAGGATTTCAATACCAGTTTCCCCGATGTTACCATAAAGATCGAGGGATTTGAAGAAGACGAATATCTGAAAAAGCTGAGTTCGGATAAGAAACAGCCTAACCTGTATGAGTATGCGGGCAGTCTGTCGGCTGGTGTGCCGCTCGACCTGAAAGAGGTCTATCTTTCAGAATTCGGAAAGGCTTGTTCACAGCTTGAAAAGGCAGAAAAGTGCTACGGCAGTTATGATTATCTGCCGCTTGGCTACAATGTGCCTGTAGTTTTCAGGAACACTTCGCTAGACAGCAGCAAAGATGGCAAAATAAAGAATGTATCAGCTATGGAGTCATCGGCGGAAGATGCAGATGATTACACATTTGACAATGATGTGTTCAAGGAGATGCTGGGTGCTAAAAACAGCGCATTCTCGGAAGATGCCGAAAGCCTTTTCGTGGGCGGCGAGGCTGTCTACTATGCGACTTTTTCCGACAATTATTTCCTCGTACAAAACGACCTGCCTGCACGCTACAAGGTATGCACCTGCGATGTGGACAGGATAATGTGCAGATATGATAATGTGTGGTGTGCAAACAAGCTGGATAAGAACGATGACAAGGCAGCATTGAGGCTGCTGGAATTTATGCTCAATGAAAATGCACAGGACGAACTGCATATCCAGAACAACCTGCACAGTTTGCCGATAAACGATGGTCTGATAGAGGAATATACAGATGTCTACAATGAACTTTCACCTGTTTTTGAGGACAGAGAAAGGTTCGTGTTCACAAAAAACGCAAAGGCGGATTAAAGAATTACATCAGGAGATAACTTATGTCAGGATAAAAAATCATTATAAGAATATTATTTCTTCCGTAATAGTGTTATTATTTCCGTTTTCTGCTGAAGTAACAAGTTATATGAGATCTTTGGATTAATTGACGAATGTGGTTATCCCGCTGACACACCAAAATAAACGATGTTATATTGGGAACTGAATATAGTTGGCGTTTATCTTTCCCCCCGCCGCAGGCGGGGGGAAAGATAACATCAACTCAGTATTTCCTTGTTATAATGGTATTTTTGGGTGGTGTGCTATAGGGATAGTCATATTGACGAATGATATTGTCTGTATTTTAAACTCTCGACCTATTGTGGTCGGGAGTTCCTTTTTTATCTGAACTTCTGCCGATGTCACAGCCGCACTATTTGACAGTCGATGCTTTTCATGATATAATTATACTGTTAACGTCAAAAAACGGCTTATATAGCCATCATTATCGGAGGTAAAAATGAAACTGTATGTTATAGAAGAAAACGGCGCAGAGCGTATCTGCTGTATGGACAAAACGGGCATGCTGTGCAGGCTGAAAGATATGGGTGTCGATGTCGGTGACATGAATGAACTTATCGCGAAAATGTCGCCCGAACAGCTTGGCAGGCTTGAGATACCCGATGATGCAGAGCGTATCCCGCTTGAGAAAGTCAAACTCTGTGCGCCGATACAGCCGAAGCGCGATGTCATCTGTCTTGGTGTAAATTACAAGGAACATATCGAGGAAACTACCCATGTTGAGGATTTCCAGCATAAGGAAGCAACGGTGTATTTCTCAAAGCGTGTAAGCCGCGCAAGCGGTTGCGGCGATGTGATACCGAGTTATCATTTTGTGGACAGCCTTGACTACGAAGCAGAACTCGGCGTGATACTGGGCAAAAGTGTGAAGGATATCAGCAGGGAAGATGCGGTGTCTGCTATATTCGGCTATACAGTCATAAACGATGTGAGCGCCAGAAACCTGCAATTCAGACACAAACAGTGGTTTCGCGGCAAAAGCCTTGATGGTTACACCCCGATAGGTCCCTGCATCGTCACTGCCGATGAGATAGCCGATATACAGTCGCTCAGAATAACCTGCAAGGTCAATGGCGAACTTCGACAGAACAGCAATACTTCGCTTATGATACAGCCTGTGCTTGACGCTGTAGCCGAACTTTCGCAGGGCATGACTCTCGAAGCGGGCACTGTCATCTCAACAGGCACGCCCGGAGGAGTTGCGCTGGGCATGAAACCGCCTGTCTACCTTAAAAGCGGTGATGTCATCGAGTGTGAGATAGAGGGCATCGGCAGGCTTGTAAACACTGTGGGCTGATGCTTTTTGGGCATAGCGCACTATTCATTATTTTTATTGGACATTTGCGGCGCTTTGTGTTATTATAGTAAACGACATAAATTTCAGGACATTCAGCGCGCACAGCCACACGCATTCGACGCAGTCAATGCTAACAGAGCGTCAGTGAGCGCTGAATGCAGAAATAAATATATATAATTGATGCGTGAAAGATGACCGTCTGCTTTGTTATAGTGGCGGAAGTATCGGAGTTGATAAAATGAAAAAGGGGGAGCAGTATATGTGGCTGATAATTCTGGCGGCAGTCATCGCGGCGGCGGTGGCGGGCATGGTGTACATGGTCTTCTCGGTGGAGAGATTTGGCGGCATACAGTCTTTGGCGGGGGATAAGAAATGGCTGAGACATCTGCTGGCGTTTCTGGCGATAGCGGTATACTTCGGTGTGGTCACGGTGACTATGTCAGCGACAAACGCAGTGGTGGTGTTTTTGCATGAAGTCTTGTTCTTCCTGCTTTTCGGCGGGGTGATGAAGATAGTCACACGCATAAGCGGCAAGGAATACGCTGTTTACTGGCAGGGCTGGCTGGCACTGGGCACATCGGTGATATATCTGGCGGTGGGCTGGTATCTGCTTCACAACGTTTGGCGCACCGACTACAGCCTTAAGACTGAAAAGCCTGTTTCGCTGAAAGTCGCCATGTTTGCAGACAGCCATCTCGGTACGACCTTTGACGGCGAGGGCTTTGCCGAACAGATGAAGAATATCGAGGCACAGCACCCCGATATCGTTCTTCTGCCTGGTGATTTTGTAGATGACTCCACCAAAAAGGCAGATATGCTTCGCGCCTGCGAAGCTATGGGCAAGATGGACGTCAAATACGGCGTGTGGTACTCCTACGGCAACCACGATGAGGGCTACTTCAACAGCCGCGATTTCACAGCCGCCGAACTTGAACAGGCACTTCGCGACAACGGCATACACATTCTCGCAGATGAATACGAACTGGTGGACGACAGCTTCTATGTGGCAGGCAGAAAGGACTACTCGCTGGGCGAGCGCAAGGATATGGGCGAGTTGCTGGAGGGCATCGACACAAGCAAGTACATAATAGTCCTTGACCACGAACCAAACGACTATGACAACGAAGCGGCATCTGCGGCTGACTTGGTGGTATCGGGTCACACACACGGCGGTCAGCTGATACCCATAACCTACGTGGGCGAATGGTTCGGCATAAACGACCGCACCTACGGCTACGAAAAGCGAAACGGCACAGATTTCATCGTGACATCGGGCATTTCCGACTGGGAGATACAGTTCAAGACAGGCACGAAGTCTGAGTATGTCATGATAGATGTGGGCAAATGAACATAATAAAGGCAGGGCATACACCCTGCCTTTTTCTTATCTCTTTTTGTACATTACCAGTTCGGGGGCTTCAAGGTCTTTGCCGTAGGTGCATACCAGTATGAACTCCATGTTCGCCGCCACGCCGAAATATCTGTCGCAGCCGAATTCACATTCAAGCTGTGTGCCGAGATATGTCGCGCTGTCATCAAGAAATTTTACCGTTCCGCCGTTTGGCAGGGGGTATTCGAGGTTTATATAACTGCCGGCCAGCGTTGTCAGCTTATCGACTTTCGGCATGCCCTCGATGCCCAGCGCATTTATCTCTTCTGCCAGCTTTTGCTTGAACTTCTCGAACTCGCCGTTATCGGAGAGTTCTTCGTATCTCTTCCAGTAGTCCAGCTTCGGCAGGGCGCTTTTCAGATATGTCCTTACCTCTTCTTCGGAATGTTCGGCGCTGACCATGTTTTTTACGCATACCTCGATGAGGTCTTCCATATTGCTGTACATGAACCTGCCGTCAGCATAGCACCATTTGCAATAGTCGTCATTGGCAGAACCGTCAGTTTCGCGGCTGACCATGCTGTCATCCAGCGGCATTCCGCAGCACTGGCAGATAAGCTGGCGCGGTGAACCTAAAATTGTGTTTATCGAAACATCAAACAGCGCTGACAACAGTTTGAGTGTGTCGGTGCTTGGCACAGTTTCGCCTTTCTCCCACCTTGAAACAGCCTGCCTTGTGACATATACCTTGTTTGCAAGGTCTTCCTGCGAAAGCCCTGCTTTTGTACGGAGTTCGCGTATCATTTCTTGGGTCTGCATCTGTCATCTCTCCTTTTCGTTATAAACGCCGCGCTGTATCACGCGAATGTCTTTCATAACAAAAGTATAGCATACAGCGGGCAGAACGTCAAGCAACCTGCTGTTGCCTGTCATCTGCGGGCGGGGCGGATATCCTGATAAAGCAGACCGCATTCGGTGCAGTACCACACCAGTCTGCCGCTTCGGTACATCGGAAGGTGGATATCTATGCCCCATTCGGGGTACTGCCTGAACATCATCATTGTGCTGTCATTTAAATATGATACGAAAGATATATGGTGTTCCTTTGTCATCTCGTGGTCGGAAGTTATGTACCATTCGCCGCCCGCGTCAGTGACTTTCAGCTGTTCGTCCTCGCCTGCCTTTTTCGGTGTCATGGGCGACAGCCTGCTGCCGCAGCAGGTAACAGATGCTTCTGCCGATGCAGTTATGATATTGCCGCACTGCTTGCAGATGTAAGATCTCAGTTTTTTCATATCGCCGTTCTCCTTATCGTTTTTGTCAGCCCTGCCGTTCAGAAGGACTTGTATATCTGTGTCAAATATCTCTGCCAGTGCCGAAAGCAGAGAGATATCGGGACAGCCGCCCCCGCATTCCCACTTTGACACCGCCTTGTCGCTGACATTTATCATATCAGCCAGCTGTTTCTGTGTCAGACCTTTTCCGATGCGCAGTTTTCGTATAAGTGCGCCTGTTTTTACCTGATCCATATTATCACCTCTCTGTGAACCATACTAAACGCATTGCCGCAACAGATCTGTTCTTCTGCGTTTATAGCAATCCGCCTTAAAATTCAGACAAAATCCATAGATCCGAGCTTTTGCGACCGGATCTTGTGAATTTAAACAGTTGGATCGCTATAGTATATTATAACCGAGATGCGACTGCAAGTCAATCTACTCTCGGTAGATATATAGTAAACGGTATAAATATCATGGCATCAAGCGCTCACAAAAAAAGACCTGTCCGTTGAAGGCAGGTCTTTCCGATCACAGCATTGCTTTTATAGAATTTTTGAGAAAATCCATCTGTTCATCGGTGTGGAACCAGTGTTCGCCGCCTGTCATCACTGTCAGTGAAGCGCCCAGCTTTTCTGCAAGATCTTTCATCACAGGCAGGGGCGTGAGGATATCCTCATCACCGCATATGATATCGATAGGAAAAGCCCGAACGATGGGGTGTTCGCGTACATAGCAGAGGTATCTCCATGACAGCACTTCGCCGTTTTGCAGAGGTATCTCGCCTTTCTGACACAGTTCTTCCTCGCTGACATTCGCCGCCGTCATCATGCCGAGTATCAGCCTTTCCATATCAGCCACAGGGGATATGAAAAACGCCCTGTCTATATGTTTGTTTTTCAGCGCGTGCATGGCAAAGAACGCCCCGATGCTGTTGGCGATAAGTATGACTTCACTGCTGTCGCCGCAAAGACTCTCAAGCAGCGCGGGGAATTCTTCTTCCGCTGACATCGGGTCGCCGCTTGTGTAATCCATGCCGACCACATCGTACTCCGTGAATATATCCCTGTAGAACTCCGCTTCATCGGCACTGCCGCCCATGCCGTGAATGTATATTGCTTTTTTTGACATTTTATCACCTCACTATAAACATTGTACATTATGACTATCCCTTCAGTACACCATTCCAAAATCCCTTTATAACACGGAAATACTGAGTTGATGTTATCTTTCCACCGCCGCAGGCTTGGGAAAAGATGACCGCCAAATATGATATAACAGCGTTTATTTTGGTGTGTCAGCGGTATAACCACATTGTACATTAATAAGCCATTGTTTGTCAAGTTGTTGACATATCTTTTCTGCCGCGTTATAATATACCTATAGCGATCCAACTTTTTAAATTCACAAAATCCGGTCGCAAAAGCCGGGATCTATGGGTCTTGTGACCGGATTTTGTCTGAATTTTTAGGCGGATTGCTATATATCAAAAAAGGAGTGACCTCAAAATGCCCGACCGCTATGCCGATATAAAGAACAAACTCTGTGAACTTGCCGAAAAAGATGAAGATATCCGCGCTGTGATAGCTATAGGCTCTTACACGCGCAAAGACAGCCCCGCCGATCAGTTTTCAGACCTTGACCTTATCATCGTGACAACTGTTCCCGAAAGCTGGTATTCGGGCGAATATCCCGCTAAGCTGGGGGAAGTCGGCATATCTTTCATTGAACCCACACTGGGCGGAGGTGCAGAGCGCAGGTGCATCTACGGGGCTGACCGCGATGTGGATATGATCATTTTTACTCCCGAACAGTTCGGCAAAGCCCTTACTGACGGTGTAGCCGAATGGGTCATGGATCGCGGGTATGAACTTCTGTGCGACAAGGAAGACTACACCATATGGATACCTCGCTATGTTTCAACGAAAGTCAGCCGCGAGGTGATGTCGGCTGATGAGTTTGTGAACCTTGTCAATGATTTCTACTTCCACAACATATGGGCATACAAAAAGCTGAAACGCGGCGAGATGTGGTCGGCAGTGATGTGCATAAACGGTTATCTAAAAGAGCGTTTGCTGAAGATCATCGAGCAGTACCACATGTGCATATATGACTGCGATGTCTGGCATGACGGCAGGTTTCTTGACCGCTGGGCTGACCCATATGTGGTCGAAGATCTGGAAGAATGCTTTGCCCGCTATTATTACCCCGACTGTGTGAGTGCATTGGAAGCCACCCACCTCCTTTTCGCAAGGCTAGCCCGCGAACTTGCCGAAAAGCTGGGCTATCCCTACCCGAAAGGCGCTGAAAAATGCGCGGCAGGATATATATTATAAACAGACAGCGAAAGCGGCAGACTGCAAAATGAACCGCCCCAGTAAAAACGTACAATGACAAAAAGAGCCTCCTATGGTATAATAGAAACCATAGGAGGTTTTGTTATGGCAAGAAGTTACAGACACATACAGAAGTATGAAAAAGAGAT
>Ga0129310_1000946_pt1 | contig 29155 bp, 17 predicted proteins | sample Go1ome_2_FD_94433 | JGI IMG/M metagenome (GOLD analysis project Ga0129310, IMG submission 94433) | Western lowland gorrila individual fecal microbial communities from Wisconsin, USA - Go1022A metagenome | ecosystem: Host-associated > Mammals > Digestive system > Large intestine > Fecal | place... | reverse complement strand
TAATTATATATACCTGGCTGATAATAGTCGTAATCCGACTGGCTGGTAACCTTCTTGGTATAAGTATTCGTCTTCTCAGGCAAAACATTTTCTTTTGCTGCATATTTATAAGACGAATCCTCTTTATAGACCTTATCTCCATTCTCATCTAATTCATTAACAACATGTTTCCACTGATACTTCAAGTTAAATCCATCATCTACAACTGCATCAACAGACATAACAGCTTCATCCTGAAGTCCAACCGGAATCGTCTTGATCCAATCTTCGTCAACATCTGCCTGTGCTGTTAAGCGATAACCGGATGCATAACCGGCAACCGGATATACAACCTCATCTGTTACAAGTTTAGACAAGTATCCATCCGGGAACTGCGCTGCATTCGTTTTTACTGCAACCTTACATACATATGCTTTTACGCCATCTTTTAACTTGGTTGTAAGGGTAAAAGCTGTCTCGCCTGCAATCAGTTCATCCTTTGAACCATCCTCCGACATCCGCTCATACCACTGATACTCCAAACGCTTATAAGTAGATGCCCAATAAGAAGAAACTGTCAGATTCGGAGTTCCTACAGTAACTGTACCATTCTGTCTTGCTTCGACTGGCACAATAGCATCCTCATCAATTGTGTCAAATGGATTGATCTTAACATATACTTTCTTGGTAATTGTTGTCAACACCTGACGACCATAGCACAGATCAATATTCCATTCATAATAATCAACCTGCTTATTTCTCGTTCCGAATGCCTTGTTTCCGGATAATGTCAATGTGTAATAATTATCTTTATATATGGCATTATTATCCGAATCATATCCATTCCAGGCGTGATTATAGAAATTACCAAATTCTGCAACCTGTTTTTCTTCGTCTTCTGTTCCGTCCACATAATGGATCGTATACCGTGTATTATATGTAGAATCGTTATTATATGGTTTCTTAAATACATCACCTACTACAATCTTGTCATCATCCTTGCCGTCTTCATTGATCGTATTGGACATTACATCTACAGATTTGGAAGAAGTGTAATAATCCGTATTCCCGATTACAACCTCCGCATCTTCTGACACATTCTTACCAATGGTATAATAATCAGACAAATCCGCCTTCTTTGCATCAATCTTCTCCTTCGTTACACCGGTATACTCGAATGTAATGGTGTAAGTAAGCTTCATGTCTGCCGGTGCCTTGTAATAGGTCTCATCGCCATCTGCATCTTCTACAGCAATCTTAGTTGCTGTCACTGTCCATTCGTATCTGACAGTTTTTGCGGCATTATCCCTACTGACATATATTCGTTGCGTATCTGCTTTTGAATTTGAAACCTTCTCACCATCCAAATAGCAGGCAAGACTTCCTGCTTCGTTATAGATAGAAATGTCGTCATCTTCCACGTTCTTGTCTAATCCCAGCCTCTGTTTCAAAAGATTCTTATCAATAGTATAACCAGGAAAATTAATATTTCTAGAATACTCCGCCGCATCATACTCAATCTCCCGGGTTGCACTTACTCCATCCTCGCCAACCTTAAACTCATCTGTTTCAGTTGGTGCCTCAAACGTAAGGATCGAAGCATCTGTTGTTGCGGCATCTTTGTTATCTACTACAGTTTCTTCCTTATCTGCTGTAACATCTGCCGGTGCTGCGTCCTTTGCTTTGACCTCCTCTGCTTTCTCTGAGGTCTCTTCTGTTGCTGCCTCGGAAGCCACTGCCTCTGTTGCTGTTTCTTCCGATCCAATGGATTCAGAACTTACTTCCTCTGATACGGCAGAGTCTTTCACTTCTGAACCTGTCTCTTCAGCCATAGTTGTCTCAGAGGATGCTTCTTCTGAGGTAACTGCTTCTGAATCCGGTGTCTCACTCGTCACTTCCGTATCCGAGCTGACTTCGCTTGCCTGTACCTTGACCGCATTGCCCGGCAATAATGTAATAACCATGGCAAACGTTAATACATAGGCAAGTAATCGTTTCACCTTTTGCATATCTTTTCCCTCCTTAAAATATTGAAACATGTTAATTTATGCATTTCGTATCTATGATAATGCTTTTTTTGCAGAAAGTCAACGAAACAGAAGTCTTTTTGAGCAACACATTTTTCGCAATTCGTTGTTATATTCCTTGCCAGTACATTGATTTTCCTTTATGTTTTAATTTCTTGTCTATTATTCACAATAAAATTTATTAGTTCTCACAGTAAGTGAATATTTCTTCACTTTCATTTAGATTTTACAAATGTTTTCGAGAAATCACATCTATTATTTACAGATATTGGATATAACAGAACCAGCCGTCATACGACCATTCTAATCGTATAACGGCTGATCCTTCCATACTGACAGCAATATACTGTTTCTATTTTTTCATTGTGAGCATAACCGCTTCATCCGGAACTTCACATACACCCTTTTCACAACTGTTTCATCCGGAACTTCAGGTACACCCTTTTCACAACTGCTTCATCCGGAACTTCACGTACAATTCGATCAGGTCTGCACAGTTCTCTCTGCCAACTTTATCACTGTTGATGAACAGATCATAGTTGGTCGGGTTAGTCCAGTCCTTACCGGTATAATACTTGTAATAATCTGCACGGTATTTATCCGTCTTTGAGATCAGACGGTTTGCCTCTGCCTCTGACACACACATTTTATCCACGATCGATTTCACACAGGCAGCTCTTGGCGCATCAATATAGATCCGATACACATTATCAAAGTATTCCAACACATGATCCGCACACTTTCCGACAATAATGCAGGACTGGCTGAGTGCTAATGACCGGATGATCTGTGCCTGCAGATTGAACAGATTGATATCGGATACGAAGTCCTTCTCACTTGGAGCAAGGATCGTCTTAGTCGGAATTCCCTTTAACATCTTGGCAAACAGGCTGCCCCGCAATCTCTCATCCGTCTCGTGGAACAATGCTTTATTGATTCCACTCGCATCCGATGCCATATCCAAGATTTCATTTTCATAACATGGGATTCCCATCTTCTTAGAGAGCTCTAACGCAATGGATTTACCACCGCTGCCGAAGCCTCTCGCAATCGTAATTACAAAATTGTCCATACTTCATTCCTCCTAGTCTCCCAGATATGCCTTACGAACCGCATCATCATGCAGTAGATCGTCTGCTTTACCGGATAATACAATGCTTCCGGTCTCTACAACATATCCTCTATCCGCAATCTGCAACGCAGCATTTGCATTCTGTTCTACTAACAATATAGTAGTGCCTTCATCCCGGATCGTCTTGATGATCTCAAAGATCTCCTGTACTACGATCGGAGCAAGTCCCATGGAAGGTTCATCCAACAACAATAATTTCGGTTCTGCCATCAACGCCCTGCCAATTGCCAACATCTGCTGTTCACCACCGGACAGGGTTCCTGCAAGCTGACTTCTTCGTTCTCTGATTCTTGGAAAGTATTCAAACACCTTTTCCATGGTTGCCTTGATCGCCGCCTTATCCTTTCGAAGATATGCTCCTAACAGCAGATTCTCTTCACACGTCTGATCACCGAACACACGTCTTCCTTCCGGTACCTGACTGATCCCGGCTCCCACGATCTTATGTGGAGGTAATTTACTGATCACGGTATCATTATAGGTAATCGTTCCACTCTTAATATGATTCAGTCCACTGATGGCACGGAGGGTTGAAGTCTTACCGGCACCATTGGCTCCGATCAGCGTTACAATCTCACCATCATTTACATCCAGACTAATTCCATGCAGGGCATGTATCGCTCCGTAATAGAGATCAATATTATCAATCTTTAACATAATTATGCCCCCTTTCCTAAGTACGCCTCGATTACCTTCGGATTCTTCTGGATCTCCTCCGGCACACCACTTGCGATGATCTCGCCAAATGATAATACGTAGATATATTCACACACATTCATAACCAGTTTCATATCATGTTCGATCAGCAAAACAGAGATCTTGAACTCCTCCTTGATCCAACGGATCATCTCCGTAAGCTCTGCCGTCTCCTGCGGATTCATTCCCGCTGCCGGCTCATCTAACAGAAGAAGCTTCGGCTTCGCTGCCAACGCTCTCGCAATCTCCAATCTTCTCTGCTCACCGTAAGGAAGATTCTTTGCCAGTTCATCCGCCTTGTCATCTAACTTCATGATCTTCAGATATTTTAAAGCCTCTTCCCTCATCGTTGCCTCTTCCTTCATCTGATGAGGACTATGAAAAATGCTTCCAAACAACGTCGTCTTTGCCTGAAAATCAAAGCTTACCATTACATTCTGTAACACGGTCAGATCCTTGAACAACCGGATATTCTGGAATGTTCTGGCGATCCGCTTGGAGGTGATGTCATATGGTTTGATTCCGTCAATTCGCTCGCCGTTGAAATCAATCTTACCACTCGTTGGCTTATACACACCGGTCAGCATATTGAAAAGCGTTGTCTTACCGGCACCATTCGGTCCGATCAGTCCAACTAAGTTATTATCACCAATCTCCATGTTCACCATATTCACGGCGGTCAGGCCACCAAATTTGATCGTTAAGTTCTTCACATTTAACAGATTACCCATATTACTCACCCGCCTTTGCCGTCTTATCACCCTTATGCGTGATCTTTGCATATATTCTCTTGCACCAGTTTGCAATACCTTTGACCGTGATCTCTTTCGTACCAAGAATACCATTTGGACGGAAGATCATCAAAGCAACCAACATGATCGCATAGATCAGCATTCTGTTCTCCTTGAATACTTCACTAAGTCCCCGGAGAGATTCCGGAAGGAATACAAGAATCGCAGTACCAACTACCGTACCGGATACACTACCCATACCACCTAATACAACGTAGGTAATGAAGTCAAAGGACTTCGCATAGTTAAATGTTACCGGATCAATGAATGTATTGAAATGTGCATACAATCCACCGGCAAGTCCTGCCATTGCACTGCCCAACACAAAAGATATCATCTTATACTTCGTCGGGTTGATACCCATTGCCTCTGCTGCAATATCATCCTCGCGGACCGACATGATCGCACGTCCCTTGGAGGAATGAATCAGATTCTTGATAATGGCAAAGCAAAGGGCTACGCAGAAGAATATCGTCATCAGACTTGTTTTAACCGGGATACTTGTCATACCTCTCGCACCACCGACGTAATCAATATTCTGGATCACTACTTTAACGATCTCTCCAAATCCCAATGTACAGATTGCCAGGTAATCACCCTTTAACCGCAGAATCGGATAACCGATCAATGCTGCAAGGATGGCAGCCGCAAGAATACCGACTAATAACGATACTCCATATGGCATATTGAATTTCTGTGTCATGATCGCCGAACCATATGCACCGATCGACATGAATGCTGCATGTCCCATAGTAAGCTGACCGGTGTATCCCAAGATCAGATTAAGACCAAATGCTGCGATCATGAAGATTCCTGCGGTCTTAACAACACGCAATGTATAACTGTCAAGAATGCCTCTCTGGATCAGAAGTAAGGCAATTCCATATATGGCAAACAGCACACCTATGATAATCGCATATTTGATATAAGTCTTAACGATCACGCTCTTATCAAATGCTGTATCTCTCATCTGTTCTTCCATAATAATCACCTACACTTTCTCTCTGACATTCTTGCCAAACAAACCTGCCGGCTTGATCAACAGAATTAAGATCAATACGGAAAATGATATCGCATCGGACAATCCGGAACTGATGTATACCTTGGATAATGTCTCAATAAGTCCCATGACAACACCACCAAACATCGCGCCCGGTATAATACCGATACCTCCTAATACCGCTGCAACAAAGGACTTCAGACCAGGCATAACGCCCATTGCCGGTGTCAGCTTCGGATACAATAATCCAACCAATACGCCTGCAGTTCCTGCCAATGCCGATCCAATACCGAAGGTAATGGAAATGATCCGGTTCGTATTGATTCCCATAAGTGCTGCTGCATCAGAATCATAAGAAGTTGCTCTCATAGCTCTTCCGACCTTGGTCTTCTTAACCATAAGCTGCAACAGGATACAAAGGGCAATCGTAGTAAGCACCGCAATGATCTGATAGTTACTGATAATAACACTTCCTATATTATAGGACTTTAATGGGAACAACTCCGGAAATGACAAGGAGTTCGGACCTGCTAAAAGGTTTGTTTTCATCAGGTTCTGCAACAGCAGCTCCACACCCATTGTAGTAATAAATAAAGTAACCTTTGGCGAATTACGCAAAGGTTTATACGCAATCTTCTCAATCAACATACCAAGGACTGCACAGGCTAACATTGCAAATACCAACGTTCCGGAGAACCCGAACCGGAACACACATACTGCAAAATAACCGGCATACGCACCAAACATATAGATATCACAATGGGCAAAGTTGATCAGCTTGATAATTCCATATACCATTGTATATCCGATTGCTATGAGGGCATACACACTTCCCTGGCAAATACCATTTACAATCTGTTGTAATAATGTATCCATAGCCATCTCTCCTAACCATCCAGGATCCGGCAGGCAGACCATCTGATACTCACCACACGCTCCGTCGATACTCTTATGTTTCCCGAGCTGCTTCCATCCGGATATCCGGTGAATACAGATTCTGTCCGTGCCTGACTACCTGTTTATTTTATCTTGCTTCTTTGCTGGCTGCCACGCTATGGATGTTACTACAACCGTTGCGTCTCGCAGGCGCGGCTGCCTGGAGTTTGTCTTATTCCTCTGGTGAGATCTCTTCCACGAAGCTGAAGGAACCGTCTTTTACCTGGTTCACAACCACGCTCTTGATCGGATCACCATTCTCATCAAACTTGTAATTTGTGGTACCACATTTCTCATCTAAGCTATGTAATGCATCTTTCACTGCATCTGCATCAGTACTTCCTGCTTTCTCGATCGCTGCCTTTGCAATATATACAGCATCATAACCTAATACTGAGAAAGAACCCGGATCTGCATCAAATTTCTCTTTGTAATCTGCAACAAAATCCTTCAGGTTATCTGACTGGATCGATACATGGTCTGTAAAATACATGCCTTCCACTGCGTCACCACCGATCTCAACCAATGCCGGATCCGAACATGAATCACTACTCATCAACTGGATATCAAGACCAATCTCAGATACCTGCTTTGCGATCAGACCAACTACATCATAATCATCCGGAAGATATAATACCGTTGCACCGGAATTCTTGATCTCTGTTAAGTATGACTTGAAATCACTATCACCTGTATTGTACTTACCTTCATATGCAATCTCACCACCGAGTCCTTCAAATGTCTCTTTGAACTGACTGGAAATGCCGACACAATAATCTTTACCTACATCATAAAGCATAGCTACTTTATCTGCCTTCAATGTATCCTTAACAAACTTCGCTGCTACTTTACCCTGTAACGGGTCAATGAAACATGCTCGGAAGATATATTCGCCACCTTCTGCCGTTACCTTTGCATTGGTAGAACCAACGGAGATCATGATCTTCTTAGCATCATTTACAATCGGCGCCATTGCGATAGAACAACTGCTGGCATAAGAACCAAGCACCATATCTACCTTATCCTGCTCGATCAGCTTGGTTACTGCATTTGGTGCAGTTGCCGGCTTATTCTCATCATCCTCAAATACTGCCTCAATCTGCTTGCCATCAATACCACCTGCTGCATTGATCTCATCAATTGCTAACTGACTACCATTCTTACAGGCAGCACCGATATTAGGTGCATTACCGGTTAATGGATATACAAAACCTAACTTAATAGTATCACCGCTACTTGAACTACTGCTGCTTCCACCGGATGATTCCGAGGTTGCTGCTTCCTCACTACATCCAACCATAGACATACACATTGCCATAACGGCCGCTACTGCTACTACTTTTTTGAATAATCTCTTCATAATGAATTCCTCCTTCTAACTTTTGGTCTTGGTACTAAATTCCATGAACGGGTTACTAAAATATAAGAAAGGCATCACGCAATATTGCGTAACGCCTTTCTTATCACACTAGAATAGGTATTCTGTTATTTGTATTGTTTGGCGAGACTTGTTAATGTTACATGATTGATTTTCGAATTAACAAATCATCGCAGGCACGCTCTCGCTACTTGTCACTCGTAATGGTACTAAGCTCGAAAACACCTCGCTAAGTACCAACGGCGCCAAAGTACCTGCTTATGATAATTGTTAATTCAAAAAACAATCTTTTTACTTCTATGCGTCTCGCCATATTATAATCATGTTATATAACTTTCTTGTCAATCACTGATCTGCAAGCAGTTCATGCTTGACTTCAAAAGTTGCATTCGCGCTTATGCGATCATTTTGTCAACTTCTGTTAAGACTTCATCAAGCATCGTCATAGCGGTGCGAAGTTCATCCTCCTTGATAATAAGCGGAGGTGCTACAATAATGATGTTCTCATGTGTATAAGTCGAGAATCCTTTTGCCTTCAACATGCCGCAGATCTTACCCATCAGGTTTTCCTTGTCAGCATTGTAACCGACAAGCGGCTCCTTGGTTGCTTTGTCTTTTACAAGCTCAACGGCTGAGAACAAACCTTTGTAACGAACATCACCAACACAGGCATGTTTCTCTTTCAGGTCTTCTTCAATCTCACCCAAGATCTTACCCATGGCTCTTACATTATCAAGAATGTGGTCTTCCTTATATACATCCAATGTTGCAACACCGGCTGCGCAGGAAAGCGGATGACCACTATATGTAAGTCCACAAAGTAATTTATGATCATCGAAATAATCGGCAATCTTCTTATCTACAATCACGCCGCCAAGTGGAGAATATCCACAGGTGACACCTTTAGCAAACGTAATGATATCCGGCTTAATGCCCCAATTCTGACAAGCAAATACTTCACCGGTTCTACACCAGCCCATCATAACCTCATCACAGATCATCATGATGCCGAATTCATCACACAGATCACGGATACCCTGCAGATATCCATCCGGAGGAATGATACATCCGTTACTACCGGTAATTGTCTCACACTCGATTGCTGCAATACTTTCCGGTCCTTCATAAATGATCTGCTCTCTCAACTTACCGATATAGAACTTTGTTGCTGCTGCATCATCTTCAAAATCAACCAGCTCTCTATATACATATGGATCAAAGAACTTGACATATCCCGGAATACCAGGCTCACAGTTAAAACGTCTCGGCTCACCGGTTAAGTTGCCTGCACCCATTGTAGAGCCATGATAAGAACGATAACGGGACATTACCTTATTTCTTCCTGTATATAATCTTGCAATCTTCAATGCATTCTCATTGGCATCGGCACCACCTAAGGTAAAGAATACCTTCTGCATATTGTCCGGTGCTAACTCAATAATCTTTCTTGCTAACTCCGACTTTACATCAACCGCATAACCCGGTCCGATAAATGGCAGCTTATGTGCCTGCTCTGCAATCGCATCTGCCACCTTCTGATTACCATAACCGATATTTAAGTTAACCAACTGGGAGCTCATATCATAATATTTCTTACCATCTGCATCATAGAAGTAAATGCCTTCTGCTTTTGTAACAACGGTTGGATCTAATGCTCCCTGTACTGACCAGGAATGAAGTACATGTTCTTTATCTAATTTCTTGATCTCTTCTTTTGACATCTCTCTCATAATACATATCTCCTTTACATCATTTCATTCTATATTAATTATTACGAAGCACTCTGCTTTCTTATCATATGCCTCGTATTCATAAACAAGCCGTAATACCCTGCTCTCTTTACCATAATTCCTTATACATTCTCAGCACATCCTCTTTTGTGGTTGCCTTACGGGTATTGCCCGGACTTCCACTGGCGATCGCATCGTCTGCCATCTTATCCATGACCTCGAAAAATGCTTCCTTATCGACACCATATTCTGCCAATGTCGGAACCTCTAATGTCTCACAAAGTTCGATGATAGCTGTTAAGAACGCTTTCGCTGCTGTCTCATCATTCTCTTTCTCTGTCGCTACTCCGATCGCCCTTCCAAGATCTGCAAATCGTTCGTAGGTTCCGTCTAACGCAAATGTCAGACAAACCTTTAACAACATTGCATTGGATAATCCGTGTGGTACATGGAAGTTTGCACCGATCGGACGACTCATTCCATGAACTAAGGTAACGGAAGAGTTATTGATGACCACTCCTGCTTCTAATGCTGCAAGTATCATTTCCTCTCTGGCTTCCATATCTTCGCCATTGGCATAAGCTCTCGGAAGATATTTGAAGATCCGCTTGACGGCATCCATTGCAAATACATCGGTAAGAGGGGATGCCTTCTTAGAAGTATATCCCTCCACCGCATGGGTTAAGGCGTCTAATCCGGTTGCATTTGTTACACTCTTTGGAGAAGATACGGTAAATGACGCATCTACAATTGCAACATCCGGTATCAGCACCGTCCCTTTTAATAACATCTTAATGCTTGTCTTTGTATCGGTGATGATCGTAAACTGTGTTGCCTCCGAACCGGTTCCTGCCGTTGTCGGAATCGCAACCATCGGAGGGAGTGGATTCGTAATCTCTGTTCCCATGTAATCCGCTATCTTACCGGGGTTGGTAATCAATGCTCCGATTGCTTTCATGGAATCCATTGGACTTCCACCACCAATGGCAATGAGAAAATCACATCCATTTGCCTTATAGGCTTCCACACCACCGTCGATCATCACATCATCCGGTTCTCCGGTAATATCATCATAGACCGCCCAACCGATTCCAATCTCATCTAACAGATCCGTAACAATCCTGACATTGCCGATCCGGTTCATTACTTTACCACTCACAACCAATGCCTTGGTTCCCAGTGTCCGGATCACCTCTTTGCTCTGCCCTAAGGCATCTGCTCCACTGATCACTTGTTTTGGCATGATAAACTTACTTGCCATCTGCATCACACTCCTTGTTACATTGTACAAATCATCATCTTTTGATAATGTTTATGTCATTTGTTGGGTAGATATTACCGCCACATTACCATAATGTCAAGGGTGTTTTGTTGTTTTTTAATTATATTTAGTTCATTCTTTTATCTGCTTAATAATCAAAAGCAAACAAAAAAGCCGAAGGTTTATTTTTTAAATCACCTTCGACTCATTTACTGATTATATCCTCTCTTACACAAAATTGCAAGTAGTAATTTTTAAATTATATAATTTTTTTGCATAATTTATTTCTTTACAAGAGATTCAAACTTCTATATAATGTACTCAAAAATTACCCAATCTTTACACAAGATTGGTAATGTTATGCATATCTATTGTCTTTCTGCAACGTATTATATATATGAAAACAAATAATTTACCTATTTTCGTAAATATGACAGGGCAGACAACACTTATTTTTCGAGGAGGGATATTATGAGAGTAAAACGAATCGAAGCCATTCAGGAATATATCATCAAGAACAAATCTGTAACCATGGAACAATTATGTGAGGAATTCGGAGTATCCATGAACACGATTCGCCGGGACATTGATGCCCTGTGCACACGCGGAACCGTGATCAAAGTCTATGGCGGTGTTGTTGCCAATACCAATACGGTTGCCTCGCATGCCGAGACTCTTCGTCCATTTACCGAGCGGAGTTCAAGCAATAACAACGAGAAGTTGATGATATCACAAAAAGCCGCTTCCTATGTGCAGGAAGGCGATATCATTTTCTTGGATTCCGGAACCACTACATTGAATATGATCCCTTACCTTGCGGGCATTACGAATCTGACCGTGATCACTTATAGCATTCCTGCTCTTGTGAAACTATTACAATATGAGAATATCAAAGTCATTTCCCTGCCGGGGCTTCTGTTGCGTGGCACAGAATCCCTTGTCGGTTCCTGTGGAGTCAATTATCTGTCTACATTCAATATGACCAAAGCATTCATGGCATGTACCGGTATCTCCTTATCCCGCCAGGTCACAAATGCAACATTTGAAGAATACGAAATTAAGCAGGCAGCATTAGAACGAAGCGAACAACACTACCTGCTTGCCGACCATGACAAATTCGGAAATGCCGGCATCATGACATATGCCGACATTACATGCATGGACTATATTATTACAGACCGGATTCCGGCTCCGGAATACACAGAATACTTTGAAGAAAATAGGATCGGACTGGATATTATTCACCCTTACACAACATAAAGATGTTCATTCGCAGGATCTTGTTCCAATATGTACAGCTTATCTACAATCCCGCAATTTACAAAGTCCAATATTCTCTAATCTTCCAAGGAATGTGACACATGTACCGTAACCGTCTCATCATAGCATTTAAAGATATCTTCTACATACTGCTCATCCATCTTCGGCGTAACTGCACTGACAATCGGTACAATGATCAGTCCTGCGATCATCGCAACAGCACCCGCATTGATCGGTGACGCAATGAACTTAATGAACATATTAGATACCGTAATGCCAACACCTACGATATAACTTGCCCATACAGCAGCCTTTGTAATCTTTTTAGAATACAGACCATACATAAATGGTGCTAAAAACGCTCCGGCAAGCGCACCCCAGGAAACACCCATCAACTGTGCTATAAACATTGGTGGATTAAGTGCTAATACGACTGACAGGATAATGAATCCTGCAACCAGTACGCGCATTACGATCAACTGTGTCTTATCACCCATGTTCTTAGCAACCGATTCCTTCAGGAAATCCAGCGTCAGCGTTGAACTTGACGTTAATACCAACGAAGACAGCGTTGACATGGATGCAGACAATACCAGTACGATCACAATACCGATCAACAGATCCGGCAGAGTCGACAACATCTGCGGCACAATCGAATCATATGCAATACTTCCATCCGGGTTATAGATTGCGGGACAATCAAACAAACGCCCAAAGCCACCCAGGAAATAGCAACCACCGGAAATAATAATTGCAAAGAAAGTAGAAATGATCGTTCCGGTCTTAACTGCCTTCTCATCCTTGATCGCATAAAACTTATGAACCATCTGCGGAAGTCCCCATGTACCAAGAGAAGTCAGGATGACAACACCTAACAGATTAAGCGGATCCGGTCCGAAGAAGCTCGCTAACAGTCCCTGACCGCCCTGCAATGCAGGAACCGCAACATCATCTGCACTGATCATGGACAACTCTTTGAGCGCGTTCAGGAATCCCCCCTGACCATTCAATACCGCACCAATCACGGCACAGATGCCGATCAACATGATAATACCCTGAATGAAGTCATTCCATGCTGTTGCCATATATCCGCCGACAATCACGTACACACCGGTCAGCAATGCCATAACAATAATGCATACTTTGTAATCAATATCAAATGCCATACCAAACAATCTTGACAAACCATTATAGATAGAAGCTGTATACGGTACCAGGAATACAAACGCGATTACAGAACCGGCAATCCGAAGTGACTTTGACTGAAAACGGGTTCCAAAAAATTCCGGCATCGTCTTCGCATCCAACCGCTGCGTCATAACACGGGTTCTTCTACCAAGCACCAGCCAGGCAAGTAAGCTTCCAATAAAAGCATTGCCAAGACCGATCCAGGTAGAAGCCAGACCGTACTTCCAACCGAACTGTCCGGCATAACCTACGAACACAACCGAAGAAAAGTATGAAGTACCAAATGCAAATGCCGTAAGCCACGGTCCAACTCCTCTTCCTCCTAACACAAAGTCATTGACATTGGTTGCATGTTTTCTCGAATACACACCCACGCCGATCATGACTGCAAAAAATACAAGTAACAATACAATCTTGATGAACATTTTCTCTTTCTCCCTTTTCTATTTTCTTGTAAAGCGACAGAATCATAGTGCATGATCCTGTCACCGGCATATAGATTGACCATCTAAAGCGCTAACGTTTTAATGTGTTAATGCTTTAATGTCATAAAGTGATTATACGGATTATTTATAAGGATGTCAAGAAAAAAATACGCACACACAACAAATGGCAGTCACACATATCACTAATATGCATGGCTGCCATTACACACACCCAATTGATTCTATTTGGAATTATGCTTCCATCTTCCCAGTATTCCAATCAAACCCGCAAGTGCTATGATAAGAAACGTCACCAAAAGTGCAAGATTCATAGTATCTCCCGTAGAAGGAGATGCATTCTGACTACTTTTCTTAGTATCTGTTTTCTGCTTGGATTCTGTTACTTTTTTCGTATCTGTTGTCTTTTTCTTGGTATCTGCCGCCTTTTTCTTCGTGTCCGTTGTCTTCTTCTTGGACTCCGTTGTCTTTTTCTTCGTGTCCGTTGTTTTTTTCTTGGACTCCGTTGCCTGAGCCAGATCCGTATTTTTGTTAGTTTCAGATGTATTCGTGTTGTTGATATTCACATTATTGGTATTCGCTTTGTTTCCGGTATCATTAGCACCAGAAGTATTTTGAGCAACGGTCAGGCTTGTACCTGCCGAACCATCCGTCCACACAATCTCAAATGTGTGACTGCCTGCTGCTAATGTCTTAAGATAATCCTCCTTTAATGTGATGATAGTCGAACCTTCCGTCACCGTATAATTCTTTGCATCAATCACTGCGCCATCCACTTTCACACTCTGGAACTTTGCAATCTCGCCATCTCCTCTGATTGCAAGACTTCCGTCTTTGTTCTGTGTCCATGTGCTGTCCGCACCATCAATAATCTTATATTCAACTGATTCCGGTGTGGTAGTATTCTCCGTAACAGTCAGCGTTACGGTATCTGTTGTTACAGAACCGGCCTCATTGCTGATCACACATTGATACTTGAATCCATCGCAGTCCTTGTCTGTCACACCCGTCTTATAATCCGCACTATTGGCTCCACTGATATCTGTAAATCCATTTCCATCCTTTCGATCCACCTGCCAGCGATATGTCAGATCCGTACCGGATGCTGCCACAGTAAATGTTGCCTGTTCTCCTGCTTTTACAGATACATTCTGTGGCTGCGTATTGATCACCGGAACTTTCACATCTGACGGATCTGTTGGTTTTGCAATAGCAATCGTATAAGTGAATTTCTTTTCTTCGCTATTCTGCATCTTCTCTTTAACTGCAATTGCTGTAATCGTAGTGGCAACACTCTGACCTTCAATTCCACTGACTGAGATCGGAGCTGTATATTCCACTGTCGTTCCTGCCGGCATGCCATTTTCCAGTGTTGGTGTACTTCCATCTGTAGTATAATAGATCTTTGCACCTTCCGTAGTGGAAGAAAGTGCAATTGTCTGATTCCCTGTATACGTTCCGCTTTCTACCGATGCAATCGGTGCCCCGGTAATACCGGCTGCACTGATCGTAACTGTAACGCTTGTTGTAAGCTCCACACCGTTTGCGTCCAGATCATCCGGGCAGGTAACCGTTCCCTTCAAAGTTACTGTCTGTTCTGCCAGAACTGCCGGGTCATAACTTCCACTCATTGGCGATGACGTATCCCATGAGACAACTGCCTGATCCGCTGTACTCTGTTCCGTCACAATATTGACATGTGTCGGAAGCTTCATATCCGCATAAGCAGTCCCGTTTGCGACCGTGATCGGATTTGGTGCTGTGATACTCATAAGTTTGTCCTTTGCCTTCGTGCAAAAAGTAGCTTCTATGGTATGAGATGCTGTCACATTCTCAAATGTATAACCAGATACAATCTTGACATCTGCGCCATCTACTTTCAAGGATTCTATCTCATAGCCCTCATTTGCGGTGATTGTAAACGTCTGACTTTCGCCTTCTGTAATCTCCACCGAACCACTTGGAGAGATCCTTCCAGCTGCTCCCGCCTTGGCTTCAATTGTATATATTGTTTTTATCACCTTCAATTTCGCCGGAAATGTTATGACTGAATCCCGCGAATTACTGATCTTACAGCAGTATTCAAATCCATCACAATCCTTGTCTACTTTACCCGTCGTATACTCTGCACGATCCGCTCCTTCAATATCCACAAATCCTTTTCCATCCTTTCGATCGATCTGCCACTGATAGGTCAGATCTGTACCGGATGCCACTACAGTAAACGTTGCCTGTTCTCCTGTCTTTACCGATACATCCTGTGGCTGTTTATCAATTTGCGGAGCTTTCACAGCCATCAGTGCTACAGCATCTCCGGATGCAACAATTGCACAGGAAGACAGATCTGAGCTGAAATATGCCGGATTGCATCCCTTATTCGTCATAACAAGGGGTTCCGTTCTTGGATATCTATCAATTTGTGGTTCGATACCAATCATAGAACCTTCTGTCAGACCATCAGCGATGATAAGATGATTACTTTCCTGATGATAGTTTGCACTTTTATTATTTTTATTCGTATTTCCGGTAATTGTTACCTTTCCTTTCAGTTCAACCGAATTTGCACTGTTGACAAATATACCTCCGCCACCAGTGTTACCCGTAATACTACCGCCATTCATATTAAAGTTTTTACCACTGTGATACACACCGCCGCCAAGACCATCAAGCACCTTGTTATCTGCAATTGAAGCATTATCGTTCATGTAAAAGAAGCCATCACAAGTATATACACCACCACCATAATGGTTCGTCGCCTGATTGCCGGTGATAGAGCTGTTATCTGACATCTCGAAAAGAGCGTCCTCTGAACTGCCTCCATTCCATACACCACCGCCTGTCACAGCAATGTTATCCTTGACGGCAGAACTTCCATGCATAGACACTTGTTCATAATTATAGATTCCACCGCCAGCTTCCGCAGTATTATTACTGATAACTGCATGTCCTCTCATCTCGAGCATTACTTCGTTGCCTTCGTTATACACACCGCCGCCGCATCCTGTGTACTCTCCAACTTTTGTGGCAGTGTTATGTGTAATACTTCCACCGGACATATAAAATTTACCCTCATTGTATACACCTGCACCATTTCCACCTTTAACAGTGTTGCCTGTAATACACCCGTTATACATAAAGACCAGACCCTTATTCTCAATACCATTTCCGATCTCTCCGGTATTATGTGTGATCTTACCAGCCTCACTACCGCTGTGGCAATCTGTAATACTAAGCCCCGCATTATTATTATTTTTAATGACGGATTGTTGATCGGCACCGATAATATCATAACCATTCAGGCAGAGTTTTACATCCCGATAAGTATTTTCCCAAGTACTTGTGAGGGTTATATTATTTTTCAGATAATAGCAACCCTCCTGCCGGATCTCATTCAGACTGCTTATACCCTCCCATGTCGTATTTACAGAATGATAGTGAATGTCTCCATTATCTTCTCTCGTTTCCTTTCCACAGAAACAGTGCTTGTGTTCCGGTTCTGCCGGAGTATCGGAAACCGTTTTCGGAAATGCATAGGTTACTTTCAATGTTCCATCTGCATTCTTCTTAACCTTTGCCTTTTCATCATTGACCCATACGTTCACAGAACCTGCAAACTTGTAATGGTTCTTCGTCGCAAGCGTAACACTTGCCGTATAACTTGTGTCATAATTCGCCATCGTATCATCCGGTGTCCATGTAACAGCAGGCTCCACTGTACTTATGCCTGTCTTTACACATATAGCCGAAGTATCTAATGGCTCTCCTGCTGTTGGTGCGTCGATGCTGTCGACATTCGCCCATGTAATCTCCGAATCCAGATCGTCCTCCGTCTCTGTCGCTTCCACTGCATAAGTCATGCCATAGAACCAGCCTATTGTCTCCAACCAGATATGGCAATTTTTCAAGTCGATATCCCCTGTATCAACACCTTGTTTAGCCAATGCCGACTTAATCTCTGCTGTGTCTATATATTCACTATCTGAAACGTATTTGGCATAACTCCATGGATTGGTTGAATCTCCACCCTGTACAACAACATGTACATGATAATATGAGTCCCCATACGAATCTCCAAACTGGTTCCCATATCCTCCTCCATATGGATTCCCTATAGTTCCTTTCACAGCTTTTATCAAGCCTTTGGATGGATTGTATTCTACCGTTCCAATATCCATATTCTCCGCTTTTCCATCTAATCTAAGTATCATCGCGTCACTATTTTTTAAATTCATCGGTGACGCATACTCACGATTCGATGGTGCTGCCGATGCAAAAAGGACATTAGACAGATTCAGATTAGAAGCCGGACGTATCGCACGACCACTACTGTATAAGGAGTCAACATTATCATTATAACCAACTTTTGACGAATCCGCCATTGCAACATTCACAGCCGGGACATTATTATTCGAATTGTAAGCAGCGCGCAGCCAAAAACTTTTATAGCTATAATCATATTTCCAATACGGATCTGCTGCCAATACTATATTATCTTTGCTTCCGGCACAGATGGTTTTCTCTCCAACGGTCCCATTCAGTGCATATAAGTCATCCGAGGTCGTGTAATCTTTATTATTCTTTATATCCCTTGTCGTTACCGTGGTCTTCTGTAACAACTTCTTCTGTTCTTTATTAAAATATGCTTTTTCTTCACTGCTGTAACTAGGTTCTGCCATTTCCTGCAGGTTCGCACGTAATCCACTTGCCCCGTAATGACTGGCAGATACTGTTGCCGGATTACCACCGGTATATGTTCCATCTGCTGCCTTATAAGATCTGTCCTGCCTGTCACTATTAAACTGGGCGCTTGTCACCATCGGATTGACTGCGAAGATAACCGTGTTATCCCCTTGCATGCCACTATCCTTTCCTAATACATACCATGTCTGCGATAGCCAGCTCTTGCCACTCTTGTAATTACCAAGCTTCAACTTTCCAATGTTCTTCGCCTTTCCATCTGCGCCCGGTGCAAATGTGTCATCCATCAGCTGTTCCTTCGTCGCATAATATGCCACACCCGGTTTACCAGAGTCCTCACCTTCTGCCTGCGCACGCAATACATTTCCCGGTATAATGCCTGCTGCCATTCCCACCATCAACGTACCAGAGAGCAACGCCGCAATTCCTTTTTTGATTCTATTCTTCATTCTCATACGCAATCTCCTTGTAATCATCCAAACAATCTGTTAAGATAATTCTAAATCGTACCCTTAGGGACGAGTCAAGTAGCAAGATACATTTATCGGACATATTTTTACAAAATGAGGATACCAATGAAGAAAATGGATGAAAACTTATTTAAAATCGGAGAAATCGTTAAAATTTTAGGTGTGACGAGAAAAACCATTCTGGTCTATGAAGAAATGGGACTACTGACACCTGCTGTCAAAGATGAGTACAGTGGATACCGCTATTATACCGCAGATAACATGACACAGATCCGCTCCATCCGCTCTTTACAGACCTTGGGACTTTCCCTCGCAGAGATCAAGGAATATTATTACGACACAGATAATCTCGACCATCATCTGGAACGACTGATGGATCTCCGTGCCACGTTGGATCGCAACATTCATCTGCTTCAGGTACGTGCCGCCAAACCGGGAGATTTGAGTGTTCACCGCATACATCTTCCAAGGCAGGTATGCTTTTGCCGCAGATATCTATGTGAAGACACCAAAGACGCTGCGATCAAATTACGGGATACCTATATTGCAGCCGCACGAACCGGAAAGATGTCCATGACCGGACGCATGTTCACCATACGCATGGGCGAACCAGACAAAGGACTGGATCTATTGTGCTGTATCCCTGTCGAAGAAGATTTTTCCGGAGAAGAACGGACAGAATTTGCAGAAACGTCTGCCCTATGCATCTATTACCGTGGTGCATATGAAGGAATCGAAACTGCCATTGCTGCCTTACAGGAACATGTACTGACGAACCATATTCAGACCACCGGCGGGATACGTAGCATCTACTTAGAAGGTCCCCCAAACCGCGGTGATCATACCTCAGACTACATTACGCAGGTTGCCTTGCCGATTTGAAAAAAAAAACTGCTGCATGATCCTCCCTGTTATCATGTAGCAGTTATCTATTTCTTAAGCATTAAGCCCCGACTTCATCTTCCGTCCGATTGCTGCAACCGGATTCTTCAGAATCGACCGGATCCCTTTGATCTTCTTCTTTTCTTCCTCTAATTCCTTGCGAAGCTGCTTCACTTCATCCCGAAGCTGTTGCATCTCTTTCTCCGACTTCATCATGTACCGTCCCATAAAGTAAATGACATCTTCGGTCAGATATGCCTCGTCCGGCTCCCATTTGGTTTCCACATGTTCTTTGGCAGGAAATAACGTACCTTCTTCTCCAAGATATTCCCTTGCAATCCGCTCATTCCCCTCTGCATATTGTGCTACGAAGTTCCGGTATTCATCTTCTGAGAACATGTTATAGGATTGCTTGTCCTTTCGAACTGCAGACTGTTCTAGCAGCAGCTCACGAAACATTGCATTCATCTTATAATCTAATTCCGGCAGTGTATTCAACACACGCTTGATCTCACTGCTGTTTCTAGTAAGGCTTACATTATGAAGTTCACTTGCAATCTTGAATTCGTCACTATATTCTAACCCAATCGTATGCACAAAGTCCTGATAGAGATTGCCACCCACAAATTGACCGCGGTCAAATTTACGTACGATCACATTCTGTCTGCCGCCTACATGTTCTGCAATATGATCCAACAGATGACAATAATCTAAACAGATTGGTCTTAAATGCTGCTGCATCTCTTCCCATGTATATTCCGATTCCTCATACAGACCATTCTTCACTTTCTGGTTCCACCAGGAATATAAGAAATCATACTGTGGCCGGAAATACACAATGATCTTGACTGTAAAATCACTTTTTGCCAACTGTTCTTCCACCCGTTCCCAAATCGGAACATCTTCCCGGATTCCACGATTCCAGATGCTCTCATCCGATACGATCACGTTGTCGTACGTCGCAAACGTCTCACGGATCTGTTCGAACGCTTCCTCTACAATCTCTGCCTCTCTCTTATAGTCCCTCGTTCCATCCTCTTTAAAAGAGTACATACTTAAAAATAATCCATTTCTCTCCGGATTGGTTCTTGGATATTCATATGGGAACTTCGGATAGTCAAATCCGTACTTATTCAAAACCATCCGATTCTCAGTGCAAAAGCTCTGGATCGAAGTGGTACCTGTCTTCGGGGTTCCAATATGCAAATATAGCGTCTTCATAAGAATCTCCTTTTCTACATGCCCTTACTGCTGTAATCCTGTTAAGGTTCGCAAAACGTTTCGCACTTTGCAAACTATTTTGTATTCGCATTTCGCTTCACGCTCATAAAAAATTGCTACTTTATATTTCCCAACTGCATTCTTTCCTTTAGGATTACTATAACGGAGTTGCCAAGGGATGTCAATTCCTCTTTACACGCACTCTTGCACAGCATTACATGTCAGGGCAGAAGGATACGTCTAGATGATTTCTTTGATCTTCAGTGCTTTTTCAACACTTCCCTCCACCTTCAGTTTACCGAGTGTGAATGCCGCAATCGGATCTGTCTTGCCATCTACAATCTGGAACAACGTCTTGGCAGAGCAGATGAACAAAGAATCACGGTCGTAATATTCATATGGTTCAATGAATAATGTACCATCTTTCACTTCTGCATAGAAGGAACCGGCTCCCTCACCGGTAATATTAAACTGATAAGCAAGATGTTCCTTAATCTTACTCACATCCGTATCTTTAAAACGGTCTTTGAACTGCTGAAACACTTCTTCATACGTCATAATCATATCCTCCTTACATTGAGCACTTAGCGAGGTACTCTCGAGCTTAGTGCGAAAGTACTCTTGGCCACTTAGTGAGGTACTCTCGAACTTAGTGGACATAGTGTTTCCTTCCTGCACTTAGCGAGGTATTTTCGAGCTTAGTGCGAAAGTACACTTGGCCACTTAGTGAGGTGCTCTCGAACTTAGTGGACATAGTGTTTCCCTCCTGCACTTAGCAAGGTACTCTCGAGCTTAGTGCGAATTAATAAAATATGTAAATAGACTTATATTGTCTATTTGTCTATTATTATACATATTTTTTATATTTGTGCAAGTACAAAAGAACCCCAACGATCTGTCTCCAAATCGTTGGGGTTCTCATTACCTTCATGGATTGCTCCAATCCGTTCTATATACTGCTATCAGTCTCGATTATTTTACTTTAACAGCCTTAACCTTAGAAGCCTTGCCTTCTACATCTGCACCAGCCTCATTCTTAACAACCGGAACAGCCTTGTAGTAGTACTTCTTACCCTTCTTAACGCCCTTATCAGTAAACTTCTTACCATTCTTAGCAATACCTGCTACTGTGTATTTACCTTTCTTCTTTGTTGAACGGTAAATCTTAATGCAATCAGCACCAGCTACCTTCTTAACCTTCAAAGTAACTTTACCCTTAGAAGCCTTGATTGACTTAATCTTAACCTTAGCCTTGATTGGCTGAACTGCTGTTACAGAAGCACTACCAACCTTCTTAACACCTGCTGTTGTACCAGTAAAGTTCTTGAAGTTATCCTCAGCGTTCTTAGCAACAGCCTGTCCAAGATACTCGGCATCACTTACCTTAGGACCTGTTGCAGCAGTATTATATACAAGCTGGGTTGTAGCTGCTGTAGCTGCTGATACGTCATTGATATCTACCGATTTTGTATAATTCTCCTGTTTCGGCTCTGATCCATAGTAGTCGTATACATACTCCTTATCCGGTGTCTCAGGTTCCACAGGCTTCTTGGCATTCTCTTTCTCCTCTTCTGTTAAGGCCTCATACTTCTTTAAGTCTTCCTGATACTTCTTCAAGTCTTCCTGATACTTCTTCAGATCTTCCTGATACTTCTTCTCGGCGGCTTCCTCTTGAGCCTTATATGCATTATACTCTTCTACTGCTTTGTTATAAGCCTCTACATCAGGAACTGCACAGGTATCTCCAGTGTAATAATCTCCTGCAGCCTTTGGCGAAGCCATAACAGCCTCTACATAATATGTATAATTCACACCAACCTGCGGTCTGCCATCCTCCGGACTACTCTTCACCTGAGAGTCCGCAACAACAGGATTGAACCTATAATTCCATTCTGTAACGGCTGCCTTACCATCTGCACCTAACGTTCCCTTCTTAGCATCCATACTTCCGGAACCAGCAGAATAGATATCCCCGAAGTAATCTACCATGCTTGTTGCAGTAAACGTATCATGTGCATAAGCGTAATTCTGATAATGATAGGTTGTCTTTGCATTCAACTTGTCACTTTCATGTAAATATTTGCTAGAATCAAAGCTACCCTTTGACCAATCCCACGCTTCGAGATCTTTCTTTTCCTGTGCAATACTTGCGTCAACTGCAGCGTTCCATGTAGCTACATCTACAGCAACCGGAGTTGTTACACCGACATATTCTGTTACCGGAGTACCATATGCTTTATAAGCTCCGATATCTTTATTGTCTAACAAAGCAGATGTAGGTACTCTGTACACTTTGTAATAAGCTGCACCTGCAACCGGTGACCAGCTAACCTGGATACCATTTGCAGTTGGAGTTGCTGTTACACTTGCTACAGTACCATTTTTCTTCGTTACATCTATTGTATACTCTGAGCTATTACCTGCCGCACTAACTGCTTTAATACGATATGTTGTTGTAGTAGACACAACTGAACCGTCTGTATTATAGATTACCTCTGCTCCTAATGTTGTCTTTGTTGTGTTTGCCGGTAATGTAGCTACTGTAACCCAGTTATACTTCTTCGTTGCAGCATCATATGCTTCCTTCTCTACAATATAGCTGGAAGCTCCATAAACCTTCTCCCACTCTACTGTTGCATTACCATTTGCATCTGTATAAGATACGTTCACATCAATCTGACCGAAGTTAAGGGATGCAGATACACTTTCCGTAACATATGCATCCTTATCACCTTTCACCTTTTTGTCCTTCGCAATGACTGCACGTACTTCATATTCGTAATTTCTGTTCTTCTTAACCTTCTTGTCTACATACTTTTTCTTCTTAACAGTTGCAATCTTCTTGTAGGTCTCAAATCCATTATACTGACCTTTTTTCACTTCAGAAGAATAAGATGATGTGTCACGACGATAGATCTCGTACTTCTTAGCACCCTTTACTTTCTGCCACTTTAAGATAACTTTATTCTTCTTATTGACATTAGCGACTACATTCAACGCACTACCTTTGGTAGTAGCTTCTACATAGCCTTCCTTACCGTAGGTAACGGCACCTGTCTTAGCATCCTTATAATATGGACGAACCTTATAAGAATAAGTTGTCTTAGATACTAAGCCCTTATCTTCATATACATTAGAAGTAATCGTTGCAATCTGCACATACTTCTTGCCTACCTGACGATAGATCTCATATCCGGTATGAATACTTCCTGTACCTAAGCTTAACTCAATTGATGTTGAAGTTACAGAAGTAGATACATATGCTTCATTCGATACAGTAATCTCTGCTGGTGCAGAAGCTACCCAGTAATCACCCTTATCCGGAGCAACCGGCTCTGTTCCATTCGGTGAGTTCCAATACGCCTCGCGAGCTGCATAATACGCATCCATTGCTGTACTGTAAGCTGCTGCATCAAACATGAACGCAACAATCTCCTTCTGTCCCGGTGTATAAGCAGAACCGTTAAATGTTACCTGATTACGTTCTGCAGATGTTGCATCCTCATTATAACTAAATGTGATACCACCATCATACACGATTGTTCCATTCTCGTTCACACTGCTAGAACCATTCAACGGCTTCATACGATCGCCCTTGTCAAAGATCAATACTCTTGTCTGATAATACCCTTTTGTATATCCCTGTGCATCCTTAACCGGTGCCGGAACATCACTAACCGTTACATTCCATGATGTTGTAACTTGTCCGTCTGCTACATTCTCCACTTTCAATGTTGGAGCCGGTGTCACAAATGTTACACCACTCTTTGTCACTTCACTCTGTGACAATGCCTTATCTACTTTCGCAGCATCGACTGGAACAGATAAACCTGTTACCAGTGCCATTGCTACCAATGCAGTAGAAACGCCTTTTGAAAAATTAAACTTTCTCATACCTTGTCCTCCTGTTATATTCTTCTAGAGGTATTACCCTCCGACTATCTCTATAATCGTATCACTTAGTAATATATACCAAAAGAAAGTATAACTTTTAGAACATGTATCTTTCTAAATGTAATAGTGCTGATTCATCGGCAATACATATGAAATCTTAAGAATTTTTTAGGAATTTTACATAAAAGATACACAAACGATACAGAAAGAACATTCTTCTTATTAAAAAAGGGCATCATACAGATTGTTCTGTACAATGCCCTTTGTTCATCTACATTCACTCATATAGATTATTTTGCTTTAACAGCCTTAACCTTAGAAGCCTTACCCTCGATATCTGCACCTGCTTCATTTGCATTCACAGCTACAACCTTATAGTAATACTTCTTACCAGACTTAACAGTCTTATCTTTGTACTTTGTCTTAGTAACATTTGCTACACAAGTATATTTACCCTTCTTCTTTGTTGAACGGTAGATATTGTATGATGTAGCACCAGCTACCTTCTTAAATGAAATGCTTACAGTCTTCTTCTTAGGACTCTTAACAGCTTTTAACTTAGCCTTGCCAGAAGGTGCTGCTGAGTTTGTGTAAGTTACTGTGTTGACTTTCTTGACACCAACACTAGTAGCAAATATAGAATCCTCTACAATCAGCTTATTTTCACTAATATTTGCTGACACTCCATATTGAGGCATTTCAACCTGAGTTGCCTCACAGCTATTTGGGTTAACTGAATACGCCAATGCACCATTTTGAAGTGCTTTTGTAACCTGTGTAACATTCGCATTACGATCTAAATCTGGGTGCTCTGCGAAATAAGAATCCACTGTATATGTATTCGCTTGATATGCTACTACATAGTACTGATATGAAACTCCGTTTTCTGGTCCAACATACCGTGCTTCAAGATTAGTTACTTCCTGTGGTTGTGCACATGCTTTAATCTCTGTTTTCAAACCTGTATTCTCATCAACCTTAGAAGAATATACCTCCTTTGTGTATGATGTTACTACAGCTCCAGCATAATCTAATACAGACGTTGCAGTAATCTTATCCGTTGCATATGAATAATTCTGATAGTAGTATGTTTTTCCTTCTGTTAATGTCTTTAAGTGTTTCTCAACACAATCCTCTTCTGCCGCCTGCTTAGTTTTAATATTATTATTATATGCTACCACATCAATAGGTGCTGCTAACGGTGCTACATTCACATAATTTGTCACAAGTTCTCCATTCTGTTCCAAATACTTTGGAGAAATACAGCCCGCATCCTTATTCTCTTTAAGAGAACCTGCTTTTACACGATACACTTTATAATATGATGCATTTTGAACAGGATCCCATGAAACCTGAATACCATTTGCAACCTTTGTTGCTGTTACACTATTAACACTTGCAAGCTGCGCATCTACTGTAACCATGATTGCTTTCGAATATGTATTACCCTTTACAGCGCGAATTCTGTATTTATCAGATGTAGAATATTCTGTATTTGTATACTCTTTATCGTTACTGTAATATGTATCACCTGCATAAGTAGTAACCTGTGCCGCTGGCAATGTAACAGACGTTGCCTTTTTACCCAATGTTGCAAATACATCCCAATTACCAGTTGCTTTATTATATTTCTCTACTGAATAACCAGTTGCTCCTGCAACTCTAGTCCATTGAACAACTTTAGAGCCATCCGCTTTTGTATATGGATCACCCAATGCCGTAATATCAAGAGAATCAAACTTCAATGAAACCTCAACACTCTCTTCAACATCTAAAAGCTTTTCTTTCTTTTTACTGTCTTTTTTCTTCTCGCTGTTTGATACAACTGCGCGTACTATATATGTATACGATTCACCCGCAATTGCTTTTTTATCAACAAATTTCTTTTTGTTCTTCTTAACAGTTTTGATTAACTCATATCCGGCAAATCCATTTTCCTGTCCCTTTTTTACAACAGTAGAATCAGACTTTCCTGTACTACGATAAATCTCATACTTCTTAGCAGTTTTAACTTTTGTCCAAGAAAGAATAACATTCTTCTTTCCTTTTAATTGTGCTTTCAACTTCAAAGCACTGCCATTGGTTGTTGCAGAAACCTGCGTCTCCGCGCCCATTGTCTTCTCTCCAGTGCGGCTATTTACATAAAATGGGCGAACCTTATATGTATACTTTGTCTTTGATGTCAATCCCTTATCTAAATATGTTGTCTTAGAAGTTGTTGCAATTTTTACAAACTTCTTACCCGCCTTACGATAGATCTCATAACCAGAAGCTACAGAATCTTCTTTCATATCTAATTGAACAGATGTTGCTGTTACACAAGTATCAATAGATACGCCTCCAGTTATTGTAATTGTCACTGGAGCAGACGCCACGCTATAATAATCTTGTATATTTGGTGCATATACCGTAGCATCTCCTGGTTTTTTACTTTCCACATCTACAGCATTATATGCTCTCCATGCTGCAGCATAGCCAGTACTATCAAAATAAGTTGCTGTTACCTGATAGGTCCCCGGAGCAAAGTCAGAAGCGTCTAAAGTGTACTCCGATCCTTTTTCCAGTGCATAGCTACCGCTAAAATAGTCATATGCTATAGGTGTTATTGTTTCTTTGTATATATATCCATATTGCGGTTCTCCCTTTGGAGTTGTTGTATATGTATATATTCCTGTCTCAGGATCACTATAACCATACAATTCGTATTCTACATCATAGTAATAATATATGCTTCTTTCATCCTTAACCTTAGAGTCATAATATGTATACACATAATCTACTATTGGTTGACCAGTAGGAGTTATTGTGTATACCTGCTCATGGCTAATCACATCCCAATAACTATACTGTCCATAATAGTCAGAATTTTTATTGGATACCAAATAATACGATCTATCCAAATTTTTGTCATAATATTTCCCATAACATACTTTTTTACAATCCTGTTTTGTTATCGTACCAGTGATATAACTTCCTGTTAAAGATGCCTTCGGATCTGTCTTATACACATTAAAGTAAATCTTATTTCCATTAGAAACCTGTGGTGTACTAAATGTGTATCCCGTGACATGTTTGTCACTTGTGATTGTGTTCTTAAGACTTAATGCCGGTGCCGCGGGTGCTGCCTTTGCAGGAACCGCAACCATAACCGCCATAGCAGCAGCAAAAGCCGTGGTCAAAAGACCTTTGAATAAACTCTTTTTTTGCATATTCTACTCCTCCTAATTGTTGTTACTAACACCTATATTGTTAGATTATCTCTAGAATAGCACAAATATTTTTATTTTGCAACAGTATTACTTCTAGTTATTGTTTATTTGTAACAGTATTACCTTCTTTTTTTATTTGTAATATCTATCAAAATAGAGATAGGAATATTATGCTGCAAAACGCATAACACTAAGGCTATCCGTAGGAATCTGAAGACAGATCTGGATCGTCAGACGACACGTTTAACAGAAGGAAGAGAGGTATTTATATGGAACTGAATTACAAAGTGATTGGGAATCGCATCCAGACAAGAAGAAAGCAGAAGGGTTATACACAGGAGCAGATGGCAGAAGCATTGGACTTCTCTGTCGGATTTGTCAGTCAGGTAGAACGTGGTGTAACCAAGTTAAGTTTAGACAGCCTCGCCGATGTGGCAGAATTCTTAGAATGCAGTATCTCTTCCATTGCTGACGATACAGACCGGCAGGATTATAATTATTTCCAGACTGATTTTAATTCCCTATATGAATCCTTATCTTATGATGACCAGCGTCTGTTCTTCTTCATGTTAGAAGTATATGCCAAAGCCAAAAAACAACAGCAATAGTATTAGTTCTAGAACTAATACTATTGCTGTTACTTTTTATCTCTCCTATTTTCAATACATTCACTCCCCCTCTAGTGTGGTAAAATCAAAGCCGGATTTTTCAACAGCGTGCCAATAACCGGGGCATATTTAGATATTCCATAATCTTCAACAATACTGGTTATTCTAGCCCCTGCATCCTTTGATGAAGCCCCACATAAGAAAACCCTTTCATCAGCAGTTCCATAATCCAACACTATAAATCGATCATGAAATATACCGCCTGTCTTTTTCATTGACAAATTTACTGTTGGGTACTCCTTGCAGAAATCTATAAATTCTATGTTGTGAAGTTTATTATTGCCAACATTAT
>Ga0129310_1000945_pt1 | contig 29175 bp, 26 predicted proteins | sample Go1ome_2_FD_94433 | JGI IMG/M metagenome (GOLD analysis project Ga0129310, IMG submission 94433) | Western lowland gorrila individual fecal microbial communities from Wisconsin, USA - Go1022A metagenome | ecosystem: Host-associated > Mammals > Digestive system > Large intestine > Fecal | place... | reverse complement strand
TGCATGCCTGGCGATAACGTAGTTATGGACGTTGAGCTCATCACTCCTATCGCTATTGAAGAGGGTCTGCGTTTCGCTATCCGTGAGGGTGGCAGAACCGTAGGTTCCGGCGTTGTTACCAAGGTTAACGGCTAATTCCGTTGAACTGGTGCAAACCACTTCATAAAAATAAGACCGCTTCCCGAAAGGGGAGCGGTTTTTGTGTTATCTGTTCATTTTCGGGTTTTCTGTCCTGCCAAGAATGAAATCTACGGACACGTTGTAGAAGTCAGCCAGGCGTATCAGGGTCTGGGTGGGGATGTCGTGTTCTTCATTTTCGTAGTAGCTATATGTCCTTTGGGTCACATGAATTACTTCTGCCACCTCTTTTTGAGATAATAATTCGCTTTCTCTAAGGGATTTAAGGCGATACATAAACTGCGCTCCATTCATATTTGTAATAATATTATTATATTCTAGAATGAAACGTTCTATTGACAAATAGAATAAAACATGCTTTAATAGCGAATAGAACAAAATGTTCTAACAATTGATTAAGGAGTAGGATTATGAAAGTATTAAAAAAATGGTGGTTTTGGGTTATCGTCGTAGTAGTGATTGGTGGAATTGGAAGTGCTGTTGCAGGTACCAAAAATAGTTCTAATTCACCTAATTCTGATAATTCAGTAAACAGTAGTTCCATTGTATCAGACTTTTCCGTTGTTGATTCAACTAAGAGCGATACGGAACAAGCTACAATCTATGGCTTGGGTGAAACTGCTAAGGCAAAGTCTTTCAGCTTGACTGCAAATTCAGTAAATGTTGTGAAAAGTGACAATCAGTTTGTTCAGCCTGACGAAGGAAATGAATATGTTGAAGTAGAGTTTGTGCTTGAAAACACTTCTGATTCAGATATTGTTGTTAGTTCAGTTTTAAATTGTAATGCTTATGTGGACGGATTTGCAGTTTCCGAGGATTTAAGTGCCGGTGTTGCAGCTGGCTCTGATTCTTTCAATGGAACAGTTGCAAGCGGTAAAAAACTAAAAGGCTGCTTATTTTATGAGTTGAGCAATGACTGGAATGAACTCGAAATCGACATTTCCATTGGATTAAGTAAAGAAGATGAGGTAAAATTCGTTTTCACAAAATAAAAAACTCCCCCGGCTAAACACCGGGGGAGTAAACTATGTTCTAATCAATCACAGCAGGCTCTTATAAAGCTCAGCGATCTCCTCAACGGAGGTATCACGGGGATTACCGGGTCTGCAAGCGTCGTCGTAAGCGGACTGTGCCAGGAACGGGATATCCTCGGGCTTAACGATATCCTTGAGGTCAGCGGGAATGCCAACGTCCTGGGAAAGCTTCTTGACTGCGTCAACGGCAGCCTTTCTGTATTCCTCCTGGGACATCTTCTCGGTTCCCTCGACGCCCATAGCCTTTGCGATATCGCGGTACTTCTCGCCGGTGCAGGGAGCGTTATACTCCATAACGGTGGGGAGAATGATGGCGTTAGCAACGCCGTGGGGGGTATCGTACAGCGCGCCAAGCGGGTGAGCCATGGAGTGCACGATGCCCAGACCTACGTTAGAGAAGCCCATGCCGGCAACGTACTGACCCAGAGCCATTCCCTCACGACCCTCGGGGGTGTTTGCGACAGCGCCGCGCAGGGACCTGGAGATTATCTCGATAGCCTTGAGGTGGAACATGTCGGAAAGCTCCCATGCAGCCTTGGTTATGTAGCCCTCGATAGCGTGTGTGAGAGCGTCCATGCCGGTGGCAGCGGTAAGTCCCTTGGGCATTGTGGACATCATCTCAGGGTCAACAACAGCCACAACGGGAATGTCGTGCGGGTCAACGCATACCATCTTGCGGTTCTTCTCAACATCGGTGATAACGTAGTTGATGGTAACCTCGGCAGCGGTGCCAGCGGTGGTGGGGACTGCGATTATCGGAACTGCAGGCTTCTTGGTGGGGGCAACGCCCTCCAGGGAGCGTACATCAGCGAACTCGGGGTTGTTGATGATTATGCCGATAGCCTTAGCGGTATCCATCGAGGAACCGCCGCCGATAGCGATGAGGTAATCAGCGCCGCTCTTCTTGAACGCTTCAACGCCTGTCTGGACGTTTTCGATGGTGGGGTTTGGCTTGATATTATCGTAAACTTCATAGGCAAGGCCGTCCTTTTCGAGGACTTCGAGCACCTTCCTGGTCACACCGAACTTGATGAGGTCGGGGTCGGAGCATACGAATGCCTTCTTGAATGCCCTGTTCTTCGCTTCTACAGCGATGTTGGCGATAGCGCCAGCGCCGTGGTAGGAAGTTTCGTTGAGAACAAATCTGTTAGCCATAATTGCATTTTCCTTTCTGTTGGAAATATATCTGAACGGCAGACGCCGCTTCAGCCTTTACTTGAGGTTCTTCACCTGAATGTTAGCTTCGTCAACCAGCGCTTTCAGCTTTTCGATGACTTCTGCGTTCTGCTGTATTTCGGAGTTGCAGGTCTTGAGCTGCGCGTTGATGCCGACGATGGACTTCTTTATCTCGTTAAGGGTATTCTCGACCTCGTTAGCCTGCTTGGTGTTCTTGTCGGCGAGGGTGCGTACTTCCTGCGCGATAACGTTGAAGCCCGCTCCCGCAGCGCCTGCGCGCTTTGCTTCGATGGAAGCGTTGAAGCCGATGAGCGTCAGCTGCGTGGAAGCATTCTCGATAGCCTTTACGATGCCGTCCGTGCTCTCCACAGCCTTTGAGGAAGCCCCCGCGGAGTCCTTGATGGTCGCGAAGTTGTTCTCCAGCGCGAGAATATTGCTCATGACGTTGTTCATGCTGGTGGTGATCTCGTTGAACTTGTTGTTCACCTCGTCGATGATGTCGTCCTTTTTCTTCTGGTTTTCAAGAGAAACGAGGCGCTGATATCCAGCCTCGGAAAGCGCGTTAGCCATCTGCCAGAGCAGGTTTGCGGCTGCTTCTATCTGGCGCTTGGGGACTATCTTCACCTTGCGGAGGGCTGCTATGTAATCGTCCTGGTCGATGCCGAGCTCGTCGGCGATTTTGCGGAACTTATCCTCGTCCGGTTCCTCGGGAAGCACCTGACCGCCTATCAGCGAACCTATGTGTTTGCCGTTAACGACCACCGGCGCCGCAAAATCCATCAGACCGCTGGTGCAGTAGTAAACTGCAGGCTTGCCGGTGCGGCTTGCCTCTTCGCCGCCCTTGAGGTCGCACTGATTGCAGCGGTCGGCGCCGACGCGCGACTTCCTTGTGAGGGTCATGCAGAAATCAGTGAAGTTGCTGCCCTCGGTGACGGGACCATTTTTATCGGTAGCGAGCGCAGCCATTCCGGTTGCGGCTGCGAAAGCGTCCTGGAGGTTCTGAAGCGTGCGCCTGTCGATAACATCAAGCAGGGTAATATTATTGATATCCATATTAAAAAACTCCTTTTTGAAGTATTTTTTATTCGCGGGACGGCTGGGAAAATGCTGATCAAAACAAAAACGCCCCAGCATATTGGAAGAACTCCCTTGCACAATTCTATTATACATGATTTTAACAAATAAATCAAGGGGTTTGATGTGAAAAAAAGCAACGGGAGCCTAATTTTCGATGATATTTTTGTGAATATTCCACATACCAGCCATGTCACAAAGACATAACCCGGACATGCGCCGCATAGAATACACCGGGTGATGATATGCGAAAAAAGAAAAGCATGCCGCGCTTTGCTCCGTACTGGGCAGGGCTTGCGGTGGGATACTGCGCGGGGCTTGCAGCGGCGCTCGCGGGGGCGCTGATAATGCTGCTTGCCGGCGCCGACAGCGGAATTGCGTGGCTGCCCGCGGTGGCGGCGACGGCTCTCGGCAGCTTCCTCTGCGGCAGGACTGCGGGCAGGCTGCGGCGCCGGGACGGTCTGAAAACAGGCGCGCTGTGCGGGGTGCTGTTCATCGCGCCGCTGATACTGCTGGGCTTCATTTTCGGCAGGAACGAGGGGGTAATGCTCCCGGTGAAACTGCTGCTGAGCTTGGGATTTGCGGCTGCGGGGGGCGTTGCGGGGGTGAATTCCCCGGAGAAGTGACATGAGAAAGTACATAATTTCGGCGCTGGCGCTGTTCGCAGCGGCTGGCATTGTGCTCTGCCCGGGGGAGCTTTCCGCGTCGGTGAGGAGTTCCGTTTCGGGGTGCCTGGAGGTCGTAATTCCGGCGCTGTTTGCGTTCACTGTCCTGGCAGTTTACCTGCAGAAGAGCGAGCTTTACCGCACCGCGCTGCGCCCCGTCACAAAGCCGCTTTCGCTCCTGCTGGGAATTCCCGAGGAGCTGTGCGCGGTGTTCCTGCTCGCGAATATCGGGGGGTACCCGGTGGGCGCGCGGCTGCTGACAGTCATGGTGAAAAACGGCAGGCTCAGCCGCAGAAGCGCCGCAAAGCTGCTGTGCTGCTGTTACGGCAGCGGTCCGTCGTTCGTCATCGGCACTGCGGGGACCGTGGTTTTCGGCAGCGCGGCAGTTGGTGGGATTATTTACGCAGCGTGCTTCCTTTCGGCGCTGGTGATGGCTGTGGTGGTCTGCAGGACCGGCGAAAGGATAACCCTGGCTGAGACATCATGCGGGTGCGACCTTTCCGCGGAATGCTTCGTGCAGTCGGTGGACAGCGGCGCGCGGGTGATGTACACGGTGTGCGCGATGGCTGCGGCGTTCGCGGCAGTGACTGCCCTGCTGGAATGTTCCGGTGCGACCCGGCTCGTGGGGGAACTCCTGCGGCTGGCAGGGCTTGGGGGCAATGCGGAACGCGTGTTCCCGGCGTTCCTGGAAGTAACCCGCATACGGGACATGCTCCCGGGGAAGTTCGCGGCGCCGCTGTGCGCGGGGCTTCTCAGCTTCGGGGGAGTGTGCGTGCTGACGCAGGTAGCCGCGATAACCGGGGGCGCAGTCCCGATGAAGCGGCTGGTGGCGACGCGGATCCCGGCTGCGCTGCTGAGCGCGGTTTTTGCGCTCCCTGCCGGGCTTATCGACACAGCCCGGGAAGCGGGAACGTTCCCCCCTGCCGCTGAAGCGTTCTCGGTGAACGCGGGGCTGTCGGTGTGCGTTCTCATCATGGCAGGAATGCTGACGGCAGGGTGCGCGTTCCGACGGAGGTAGAGTTTAACGGGGGAGCATTTGCAATGGCAGCGTGGACTTATTTAATTCGGAATTCGTAATTCGTAATTTTGGTATCGCCTACGGCGATGATATTTCAAAAACTTTTACAGAAACAACACAGGGCGAAAGAACAACTTTCGCCCTGTGTTGTTTCATATCAAAGTTTTTTAAATTCGTCCGCGAAGCGGACAACCGCAATTCCGAATTAGAAATTGAACCAACGTTCCTGATTAAAAAAAATCCTCCCCACCAGTGCGGTGGGGAGGCCGAGACGTACCCGATAAATCATGTTGTAAGGAGAAAGACTATTGCAATGAAAATGAATGATCAGTCGTAATCCGCGATGTCGATCCAGGTGAGGAGAAGCTCGCGCTCTTCAGGGCGCTTGAACTTCAGCTGAGCGGCAGCCACGATGGGGAGCCAGTCCTGAACGTACTTTACAGCGGTGCCCGTCTTCTTGCAGTACAGCTTGAGGTACTTCTCAGCGTACTCGGTGTGGTGGTGCAGGCAGAACCACAGATAGGTCTTTGCAACATCAGCGGAAGCGTTGCCCTGCTTGGCCTTGAGCCAGTCAACTACGAAAACGCCGTCGTCGTTGATGATGATGTTCTCAGGCGTGAACTCGCCGTGGCAGAGCTTAACGTGCTTGGGCATGGACTCCAGACGGGTCAGAAGCTCGTACTTCTTAACGTCGTCGATCATATCCAGGCTCTCGATGGAGCGCTTGAGGTAATCCTTCAGGCGGCTGATCTTCGGGGAGCGCTGGGAGTTGATCTCGATCTGGAGATCGACCATCTGCTCAAGGTACTCGTCAGCCTTCTTGGGATCCTTCTTCATAAGGTCAGCCATTGTGTCGCCGGTTATGTATTTATAGGAGATAGCCCATTTGCCGTCTATCTTGGAAACCTCCTCGAGCGGGGGAACCAGCTTGCAGCCGGTCTCCTCAACGCGGGAGTGGGTCAGTGCTTCATAAAGAACAACGCTCTTGGGTTCATTCGGGTCCTTGAAAACCTTGACAGCCTTTCCATCAACTTCGAATACCTGAACCTTTTCGCCGTCAGAAATCATATTTTTCAGTGTCATAATTCATCTATCCTTTCCCCGAATCATTTCCCCCGAGCGGTGGTCTGATCCGTTTGTGTATTCACAGTATAGCACTAATTCCAGCGCTTGTAAAGGGGTTTTTATCAAATTTGAATAGTTTGCAGCAATTTTCAGACGACTTTTTGTTTATTATCACAACAGAATGTTAATTTGTTCACATTTTTATGAAGTTTCGCGCCAGATCTGTTTCCAGCTGTGTAATAACTCCGGGGCTGCCGGGCGCGGGGGTTTTTTTCCCTTTAATGATTGACAACCGCGCGGAATTATTGTATAATATAAAATTGAGACATTATATCAAAATCCCGCTGAAAGGACATCAAAAAAATGGGTTATGATTTTACCGCCATTGAAAGCAAGTGGCAGAAATACTGGGACGAACACAAGACGTTCCACGCTGAAAACGACTATTCCAGGCCGAAGTTCTACGCGCTGGTAGAGTTCCCCTACCCCTCCGGTCAGGGACTCCACATCGGACACCCCCGCCCCTACACCGCTATGGATATCGTATCCAGAAAGCGCAGACTGCAGGGCTACAACGTGCTGTTCCCGATGGGCTGGGACGCATTCGGTCTGCCCACTGAGAACTTCGCCATCAAGAACAAGATACACCCCGCTATCGTAACAAAGAACAACGTTGCGCGCTTCAAGGCACAGCTCAAGTCCCTGGGTCTTTCCTTTGACTGGGACAGGGAGATAAACACCACCGACCCCGATTATTTCAAGTGGACGCAGTGGATATTCCTCAAGCTGTTCAAGGCAGGCCTTGCATACAAGAAGGAAATGAACGTGAACTGGTGCACCTCCTGCAAGGTCGTACTGGCTAACGAGGAAGTCGTTAACGGCGTCTGCGAGCGCTGCGGCGGCGAGGTAGTCCACAAGGTGAAGAGCCAGTGGATGCTCAAGATAACCGAGTACGCTCAGAGGCTCATCGACGACCTGGACAGCGTTGATTACTTCGAGAAGATAAAGACCGCTCAGAAGAACTGGATAGGCCGCTCCACCGGCGCCGAGGTGGATTTCACCACCACAGCCGGCGACATGCTGACGGTATACACCACACGCCCCGACACGCTGTTCGGCGCGACTTATATGGTAATCTCCCCGGAGCACCCCATCATCGGGAAGTGGGCTGACAAGCTGCAGAATATGGACGCTATCCGCGAATACCAGGCAGCCGCAGCGCGCAAGTCCGACTTCGACCGCACCGAGATGAACAAGGACAAGACCGGCGTAAAGCTGGAGGGCGTCCGCGCGATAAACCCCGTTAACGGCAAGGAAATACCGATCTTCATTTCCGACTATGTTCTGATGACCTACGGCACCGGCGCCATCATGGCAGTACCCGCGCACGACACCCGCGACTGGGAGTTCGCAAAGGTATTTGACCTGCCGATAATCGAGGTAGTAAAGGGCGGCGAGGACGTCCAGAAGGAAGCGTTCACCGACTGCGCCACCGGCGTTATGGTGAATTCCGAGTTCCTGGACGGGCTTTCCGTCGAGGACGCAAAGGTGAAGATAAAGGAGTGGCTCACCGCAAACGGCAAGGGTCGTGAAAAGGTGAACTACAAGCTGCGCGACTGGGTATTCTCCCGTCAGAGATACTGGGGCGAGCCTATCCCCGTTGTCAACTGCGAGAAGTGCGGCTGGGTAGCGCTCCCCGAGAGCGAACTCCCGCTGAAGCTGCCGGAAGTTGACAGCTACATGCCCACAGACACCGGTGAAAGCCCGCTTTCCACGCTGGAGAGCTTCATCAACACCACCTGCCCGTGCTGCGGTGGCCCCGCAAAGCGCGAGACTGATACAATGCCCCAGTGGGCAGGTTCCAGCTGGTACTTCCTGCGCTACTGCGACCCGCACAACGACAAGGAGCTTGCCTCCAAGGAAGCGCTCAAGTACTGGATGCCCGTTGACTGGTACAACGGCGGCATGGAGCACACCACGCTCCACCTGCTGTACAGCCGTTTCTGGCACAAGTTCCTTTACGACCAGGGCGTCGTTCCCTGCAAGGAGCCGTACATGAAGCGTACCTCCCACGGAATGATACTCGGCAAGGACCCCGAGCGCCCCGGTGAGTTCACAAAGATGTCGAAGTCCAAGGGCAACGTCGTTAACCCTGACGATGTTGTAAGGGAATTCGGCGCGGATACCCTGCGCCTGTACGAGATGTTCGTCGGCGACTTCGAGAAGGCCGCTCCCTGGCAGGAGAACGGCATAAAGGGCTGCAAGCGCTTCCTCGACAGAGTATGGGCGCTGCAGGATAAGGTAGTACCCGGCGACGAGTACAGCGACAAGCTGCGCGCTTCCATGCACAAGACCACCAAGAAGGTCAGCGAGGACATTGAAACGCTGAAGTTCAACACCGCCATCGCCACCATGATGGGACTGCTCAACGAGATAGACGCTGCAGGCTCCCTCACCCGCGCGGACTACAGAACCCTGCTGATACTTCTTAATCCGTTCGCACCGCACATCACCGAGGAACTCTACCAGATAATGGGCTACGAGGGCGTGCTCAACGAACAGAAGTGGGTAGAATACGACGAGAAGCTGTGCGTTGAGGACAGCGTTGAGATAGTCGTTCAGGTCAACGGCAAGGTAAAGGCGCGCTTCAACGCCCCCGTCAACTGCGACAAGGACGAGCTGGAGAAGCTTGCCCTCGACCTGCCGGAAGTGAAGTCCCTGACAGACGGCAGGACCATCGTCAAGAAGATAGCGGTTCCCAATAAGCTGGTCAACATCGTTGTCAAGTAATATGAGGAACAGGATAAAACGCGCTGCGCTGGCTCTTGCAGCGGCGCTCATGCTGACTGCGTGCTCCGGTGGGAATTCTGCCGTGAGCGGCGCGGGGAGCAGCGCTTCTTCCGCTGAGGGCACGGAGAGCGCGCCGGTGGAAAGCGCCGAGCAGACCACCGGTGAAGCTTCCGGCACGGCTGACGCGGGCGCTGATATCACGGTGGAAGTCCCGCAGGGCGAAACTGCAGCAGCCACCACGGAGGACGAGGAAATGAGCGAGGAAGTCAAGTACATCGCGCTGACATTCGACGACGGCCCGAATGCCACGACCACGAATGAAGTCATCGACAAGCTGGAGAAGTACGGCATAGTTGCGTCGTTCTTCCTGGTGGGAAACAACGTGAACGACGAGAGCGCAAAGGCAGTCAAACGCGCCTACGACCTGGGCTGCGAGATAGACAACCACAGCCGCACGCACAGCAACATGACGGAGCTTTCCGCAGAGGAGATAAAGGCTGAATTCGACTACACCGACGAAAAGGTGTACGAGATAACCGGGGAGCACACGAAATTCTTCCGACCGCCGTACATCGCGGTGCACCAGATAATGTTCGACAACATCGACGTCCCGTTCATCGCCGGTATCGGCGCTAACGACTGGGAGGACAGAGTGACCGCTGAAATGCGCGCCCGAATGATACTCAAGCAGGCAAAGGACGGCGACATAATCCTGCTGCACGACGCCGAGGGCAATTCCATGACCGTAGAGGCGCTGGATACCATCATTCCGGAACTGCAGAAGCAGGGCTACAAGTTCGTGACAGTCACCGAACTCTTCAGCGCCAAGGGCATAATCCCGGACATGGAGAAGGTCTACACGAATGTGACGCAGAAATACCAGTACAATTGATAATTCGGAATTCGGGTTTTGCGCACTTGAGTGCTAATGCTGATGGATAAAGTAACGGGCTGCGCAAAACTATATTCGGAATTATCGTGTCCCGCTACGCGGGACTTTATCTCAAAAGATTTACTATAAAATACACAGGGCGAAAGTAGCAACTCACTTTCGCCCTGTGTTGTTTCATATCAAAGTTTTTTTAATTCGTCCGCGTAAGCGGACACCGAAATTACGAATTCCGAATTACGAATTGAACTTAGCGTTTCGTATTACTTTTTCTGCTGCTGTGCCTGCGCCTGCTGCCCCTGCCCCTGCGCCTGCGGTGCCTGCTGGAGGTCGCTGCCGCTGGCGAGGGTCTTGCGGAGGATACGCAGCTCGTTCACGTCCTTGACCATGAGCTCCTCAACGCGGGAGAGCATCTTGTCGGTGAAATCCTGCGTGGAGTTCCTGATGAGCGCGGAGCGCTTCTGCGCTGCGCCTATTTCCTCGGTGGCGCGGCGGCGCGCTTCCTGCAGGATGGAATTCTGGTCGATGAGGGCGTTGCGCTGCTGCTCTGCCTTGCGGATTATATCCTCGGCTTCCTTCTTGGCGTCGCTGATTATGCGGTTCTTGTCGGCGACTATGTTCTGCGCCTGCTGTATCTCGCGCGGGAGAACAAGGCGCATTTCGGTGGCTATCTCGTCTATTTCAGCGGCGTCAACAAGGCTCTTTTTGCCGAACGGGAACGGCGCCGCCTTTCTGACTACTTCGTCGAGCATTGAGATGAGGTCTAACAGACTGTTGTATTCCATGATATCAAATTCCTTTCCTGATAATTCAGCGGTTTTCCTTATCCTGATATTTCTTCTGCGCCAATGCCCTGGCTGCGTCGAAGTCCTGCGTGAGCCGCGTGCGTATCTGCTCGTGAATGCACGATGGTACGTACTTGCTCAGGTCGCCTCCGAACATAGCCACCTGCTTCACCATGCTTGATGAAACGAACGTGGTCTTAAGGCTTGCCGGTATGAATACGGTTTCAGCCCGGGGGTTGAGGTCCTTGTTCGTGTGCGCCATCTGGAATTCGTACTCGAAATCCGTCGTGGCGCGAATGCCCTTTACTATCACGTCAACGTCCTGCCGCTGGTTGAAGTAATCCGCGAGCAGGCCGTCAAAGCTTGCTATCTCCACGTTGGGGATATCCCTTGTGGCTTCCTGCAGGAACCCGCAGCGTTCCCGCATGCTGAAACTGTAGCTTTTCAGCGGGTTGATAAGTACAACGACCACCAGCTTGTCGAACATCTTCGACGCGCGCTGGATTATGTCGAGATGCCCGTTGGTCACGGGGTCGAAGCTTCCTGGGTATATCGCGGTCTTCATGCTTCCGGCTCCTTTCCGTCGTCCTCGTCGGGAGCCTGCTTCGGGCGGTATATCGTGACGGAGGTGCGCGAATGCCGCAGCACCTTAACTATCTCGAACCTGCCTATATCGTGCGGGAGCACGCATTCTCTCTCATGCTCGCAGATAATGACGCCGTTTTCGGACATCTTGTCAACGAGGTGGGGGAGCGCCTTCTGGATTATCTTGTAGTTGTATGGCGGGTCGAGTATCGCGATGTCGAACGTCGCGCGCGTGCTTTTAAGGAACGCTGAAAACGGCATGTTGACCACCCGCGCGTTCGCTTCCAGCCCGGTGGACTTCAGGTTTTCGCGCACCGCCTTTATGGAAACTGCGGCGCTGTCGATGAAGTACGCTTCCCTTGCGCCGCGGCTGAGCGCTTCGATGCCCAGCTGACCGCTCCCTGCGAAAAGGTCGAGCACGGTCCTGCCCTCTATCTCAAACTGAATGGCGCTGAAGATCGCTTCCTTAACGCCGTCGGTGGTGGGACGGACTACCTCCGTGCCCTCGACGGTGACGAGTTTTCTTCCACGCGCCGTTCCGGTAATTACTCTCATGTGTTTCTCCTCGGCTCAGAAACGTTCCTGAATGAACCGGTAAAGTTCCTGCGCCTTTTCTTCGCTTATTTTAGCCGCTGCCCTTAGTTCATCGGGGGCGGCGTTTTTCATTTCCTGCTTTGTCTTGAATGCAGTCATCAGCGCCTGCGCCTTTGCCTGACCTATCCCGGGTACCTCCGTGAGTTCAAGCGCGTAGGTCTTTTGCTTGTGCTTCACCCGCTGGAACGTTATCGAGTAGCGGTGCACCTCGTCCTGAATGTTGGTGAGAAGCTTGAACAGCGGCTTGTTGGCGCTTATCGCTATCTCGCCGCCCTCTTTTGCGATGGCGCGGGTGCGGTGCTTGCTGTCCTTTACCAGACCGAACAGCGGGACGTTTATCCCCATCTGCCCGAACACCTCTGACACCGCTGCGACATGCCCCTGACCGCCGTCCAGCAGGATAAGGTCGGGGAGCGGCCTGAAGCTTTCGTCGCCGTCGAGGTAGCGCTGCATGCGCCTGCGCAGGACTTCCTGCATGCTGGCGTAGTCGTTTATTCCCACCACGTCCCTGATGTTGAAGCGCCTGTAGCCCGGCTTGAACGGCCGCCCGTTGCGGTAGACTATCATGCCCCCGACGCGCCCGTCCTCACCGAAGTTGGACATATCGTAGCTTTCGATGATGAGCGGTATTTTTTCCAGCCCCAGCAGGTCGCGGAGGTCCTCAAGGGCGTTTATCTCCTTTGCGGTCCTGCCGACGCGCAGCGCGAGGTACTCGCTGGCGTTGTTCTTCGCGAGGACTATCTGCGCCATGCCCTGACCCCTCTGCGGAACCACGAACTTCACCGCGTGCCCTGCCTTTTCCCGCAGGAGCTGGGTGACAAGCTCCATGTCGTCTAATTCCTCGTCGATGTATATTTCTTTGGGGATATCCTGCCGGTCGGGGTAATAGCTGAGCAGGAAATCACGGCGCATCGTGCCGGGGTCGTACTCGTCGCCTATGAAGAAGTTCTCCTTGTCGATGAGCCTGCCCCCGCGGTATTTCACCACCGCGACGCTGGCGAGGCTGACATTCTGCGCGAGCGCAACTATGTCGTAGTCGTCGGTCTTGTAGTCGAATATCTTCTGGGAATTTTTGAGCCGCGTTATCGCCTGGATACGGTCGCGCAGCTTGGCAGCCTTTTCGAATTCAAGGTTCTCTGCGGCTTCGTTCATTTCGTCGGTGAGCTGCTCGACGGATTTCTGGCTGCCGGTCTTGAGGTACTCCAGCGCCTCGTCAACTATCTTGCGGTATTCCTCGGAGGATATCTTGCCGCGGCAGACGCCCATGCATTTTTTGATGTGCATGTTCAGGCAGGGGCGCTCCTTGCCGAAATCCATCGGGAACCGTCGGCTGCACGTCGGCAGCATGAAAATGCTGTTTGCCTCTTCCACTGCCTGCTTCACCGTGAAGCCGCTGGTGAAAGGCCCGATGTAATCCGCGTTGGGGTCGTTGGTGTTGAGCGCGTATGATATCCTGGGGTATGCGCCCTTGGTCACCTTGATGTAGTTGTAGCCCTTGTCGTCCTTGAGCAGAATGTTGTATTTCGGCTTGTGGAGCTTTATCAGGCTGCATTCCAGCACCAGCGCGTCAAGTTCGCTGGGGCAGACGATGAAGTCAAAATCGGCGATGTTGTCGATGAGCTTCAGGGTCTTGGCGTTGTGGTTCGCGTCATGCCGGAAGTAGGAGGTGACGCGGTTTTTCAGCGCCTTTGCCTTGCCGACATAGATTATCTTCCCGGTTTTGTCCTTCATGAGATAGACGCCGGGGCTGAGGGAAAGGCGATTTGCCTTGTCCCGGAGATAGTCGATATGTTCGTTCATGCACGCCTCCTGTGCGGATAGAAAATATGCTATAGTTATACACAGTCTGTCGAAAAAGTCTTACGACTTTTCCGACAGGTCACAATCCACTGGCATGGCAAGCCATGCCTTACGCCTTTTGTGAAACAAAAGGCACACCGCGCGCGTAAGGCATAAGGCGTAGCCGTTGCCAGTACACTTGCGCGGATAGAAGTGTTTTTTGCCCCGGGAGACCCGTGGCAAAAAACGGATTTCAAAAGCCCGCTTCGCGGGCAAATTCGATTTTTTCGACAAGCTGAGTTATACACTATTTATTGTAGCATTTTTTCACACAAAATACAAGTGTTTCGGGGGAATTTTTTCTGTTTTTTCGCTGGTTCGGGGGAATTCCGCATAACCCCGCGGATAACGGCAATAATAACCACGGGAACATTCCCGCATGTGTGAACGGTCAAGGAGGAATAAAATGTCTGTATATGGAAAAATGCTCGGTGGGCTGACTGCGCTGGTGCTCGTGGGAGGCAGCGCGGCATACGTCGCAAAGACCGGCTCGTCTGTCCTTGAGGAAGCAAGGCAGGTGTCCGCGGAGCTTTCCTGCTATATTCTCAGGGAATACAACGGCGCGCCCGCGCTCTTCCGCGACGGCGAGGAGGAGCCGGTCGCGGTGTATTCCTCGCCCATGGAGGACATCAACCCGGTGGACGCTGAAAAGCTCATCGAGGGAATACGCGTAAAGGGCATCGCGGAAGTCAACCGCCTGCTGGAGGACCTGGGGATAAGTTGAAATGCGGAACTTGGTTCAATTCGTAATTCGGAATGCGGAACTTGGTTCAATTCGTAATTCGGAATGCGGAACTTGGTTCAATTCGTAATTCGGAATGCGGAATTCGGAATTTCGGTGTCCCGCTCCGCGGGACGAATTAAAAAACTTTGATAGATACAACACAGGGCGAGAGGTGAACTTTCGCCCTGTGCATTTTATATAAATCTTTTTAGATAACGTCCCGCGTAGCGGGACAACAATAATTACGAATTACGAATTCCGCATTCCGAATCAGATTTTAACTTTTCCGTGATTGCTTGTTTACATAAAGTTGAAAAGTAGTGTGCAATGTGCATAAAACCGCCTGGCTAAAAATAGCTAAAAACATGAAAACTCCACAAAACTATTGAAAAAAATTAGACGATGTGGTACAATAATCACAAAGGTACAATAAGCCGGAACCGGCTTTTTGTGCGTTTTTAAGAAAGACGAATACCATTAGCGTTATGACAGGAGGTCTTGCAATATGGCTATCATCGTTCCGGAAAAATACACTGTTCCGCTGTATCTTTTCCACCAGGGTGAGAACTCGCATGCGTACGATTTCTTCGGCTCTCACAGAGAAGTGCAGGACGGTAAGCCGGGCGCCGTTTTCAGAGTGTGGGCGCCCAATGCCCGGAGCGTGAGCGTTGTCGGCGACTTCGACCACTGGGACAGGGCATGCCACCCGATGAACAAGATAAGCGACGGCGGCATATGGGAACTCTTCGTGCCCGGTATAAAGCAGTACGATAACTACAAATACAGCGTAGAGAGCCAGGACGGGCTGATAAAGCTCAAGGCCGACCCCTACGGTTTTCATATGGAACTGCGCCCCAACACGGCGACAAAGTTCTACGACATCGACGGCTTCAGGTGGACCGACCAGAAATACCTCGACGACCTCCACGCGAAGAATATTTACGACAGTGCCGCGAATATCTATGAAGTGAACGCGGGTTCCTGGCGCAAGGACGGTGAGAACTTCCTCAGCTACAAACAGCTTGCCAAGGAACTTATCCCCTACGTGAAGAAGATGGGCTACACCCACATCGAGCTTATGCCGATAGGGGAGTTCCCGTACGACGGAAGCTGGGGCTACCAGCAGATAGGCTATTTTGCGCCCACGTCGCGCTTCGGCACGCCGCATGATTTCATGGAGTTCGTGGACCAGTGCCATGCAGCCGGCATAGGCGTCATCATGGACTGGGTGCCTGCGCACTTCCCCAAGGACGCTGCGGGTCTTTATGAGTTCGACGGCACCAGCTGCTATGAATACTCTGACCCTTTAAAGCGAGAGCACAAGAACTGGGGCACCCACATCTTCGACTGGGGAAAGCCCGAGGTTCAGAGCTTCCTTGTTTCCAATGCGAACTACTGGATAGAGAAATACCACATCGACGGCCTGCGCGTTGACGCGGTGGCTTCGATGCTTTACCTTGACTACGACCGGCAGAACGGCGAGTGGCGCCCCAACGCCTACGGCGGGCATGAGAACCTTGAAGCCGTGGCGTTCCTGCAGAAGCTGAACGCGTCGCTGTTCCGCGAGCACCAGAACATCATGATGATAGCTGAGGAATCCACCGCGTGGCCGATGGTGACAAAGCCTGCCGATATCGGCGGTCTGGGCTTCAACTTCAAGTGGAACATGGGCTGGATGAACGACATGCTCCGCTATATGTCCATGGACCCGCTGTCGCGCCCGTACAATCACAATCTGGTGACGTTCTCGTTCTATTATGCGTTCTCGGAGAATTACATACTCCCTATCTCCCACGACGAGGTGGTTTACGGAAAGTGCTCCATGCTCGACAAGATGGGTGGTCCGAGGGAATTCAGGTTCAACTCCATGCGTACGTTCCTGGGCTATATGATGGCTCACCCCGGCAAGAAGCTGATGTTCATGGGGCAGGAATTCGCGCAGTACAAGGAGTGGAACTTCCAGACCCAGCTCGACTGGGAGGTGCTGGAGTTCGAGCCGCACAGAAAGCTGCACGAATACGTCAGGGACCTCAACAGGTTCTACGCCGAAAACGCCCCCCTGTGGGAGTGCGACACCAGCTGGGAGGGCTTCCACTGGATATCCAGCGAGGACAACGCGAATTCCGTCATCGCTTTCCGCAGGATCGCGAGAAACAAGGACGAGCTGATATGCGTGTGCAATTTCCAGCCGGTAAGGCACGAGATATACGATATAGGCGTGCCGTATTACGCGGACTACGAGGAGGTATTCACCTCTGACGACGTGAAGTACGGAGGCACGGGAATTTCCAACGGAACAGTCGCCGCTAAGGAAGAGCCCATGCACGGCGAGCAGTTCAGGATAACCATCGACGTTCCGCCGATGGCAGCGATGTTCTTTACGATAAAGAACAAGCGCACTCCACCGAGCCAGCTGCCTGCGGAGGAAATTCCGGAGGAGACCGCGCAGCCGGTGGAAGTCCCCGCAGAAGCGGCAGTGCCCGTGGTTCTCCCGCTGCTGAATGAGGAACGCCCTGTTGCGGACGCCCCGGAGGAAGCGGAAGTCCCCGCAGAGCCGCAGAAGCCCGCAGAGATCACCAGAAACGCCACAGGAAAGCAGAAAGCTTCCGGGCAGAACAAAGCCAGCCACGCCAAACATGGCGAATAATACAGTAAATCACGGCTCACAAGGTCGGGACAGGAGGAAATATATGAATCACATTAAAAAAGAGTGCGTTGCAATGCTCCTTGCCGGTGGTCAGGGCAGCAGACTGTACGCGCTTACACAGGAGATGGCTAAGCCCGCAGTCCCCTACGGAGGTAAGTACAGGATAATCGACTTCCCGCTGTCGAACTGCGTTAATTCAGGCATAGACACCGTCGGCGTGCTCACACAGTATCAGCCGCTGGTGCTCAACGAATACATAGGCAACGGTCAGCCGTGGGGTCTTGACCGCGCGCACGGAGGCGTGCATGTACTGCCGCCCTATGAGACCGCAGCAGGCAAGGCGTGGTATTCCGGCACGGCAAACGCCATCTACCAGAATATCGGCTTCATTGACCGCTACGACCCTGAGTATGTCGTTATCCTGTCCGGCGACCATATCTATAAGATGGACTATTCCAAGATGGTGGACTTCCACAAGGAGCACCAGGCTGACGCGACCATCGCGGTGCTTGAGGTTCCGTGGGAGGAAGCGCCCCGCTTCGGCATCATGAGCGCAAACCCCGACGGCACTATCTACGAGTTCGCAGAGAAGCCCAAGGAGCCCAAGTCCAACCTGGCTTCCATGGGTATCTACGTGTTCACATGGGCAAAGCTGCGCAAGTACCTCATCGAGAACGAGAACGACGAGGGCGCGACCAAGGACTTCGGCAAGAACATAATCCCCGCAATGCTGGATAACAAGGAGAAGATGGTGGCATACCACTTCGACGGCTACTGGAAGGACGTAGGAACCATCGACTCCCTGTGGGAAGCTAACATGGACGTGCTCGACCCCAAGGTTCCGCTGGACCTGCTGGACGACAGCTGGAAGATATATTCCCGCAACCCGGTAATGCCTCCGCATTACGCTGGTCCCTCCAGCCAGATACAGAACTCCATGGTGGCAGAGGGCTGCGAGATCAACGGCATGGTGGACTTTGCAGTGCTGTTCGCAGGGGTAGTCATTGAAGAGGGCGCGATAGTCCGCGACAGTATCATAATGCCTAACACCATCATCAAGAAGGGCGCTGTCATCGAGTACTCCATCGTCGGAGAGAACTGCGTCATCGGCGAGGGCGCGCATATCGGCGAACGTCCTGAGCTTATCGAGGACAAGTCCCAGTGGGGTGTTGCGGTTGTCGGTCATAACGTGAATGTTTCCGACAAGGCGATAGCACCTCCCAAGGCTATGATATCCAAGGATATATAAGACAGGAAAGGAAGAGTTTTGATATGGCAAGTATGGGCAACGTTTTAGGACTTATTTTTGCTAACATGCACGAAGAGAACCTCCCCGAGCTGACAAAGTCAAGGGCGATGGCGAGCGTTCCTTTCGGCGCCAGATATCGTCTGGTAGATTTCCCGCTTTCAAGCATGGTGAATTCCGGCATAACACAGGTGGGCATAATCACACAGGCTAAGTATTATTCCCTGATGGATCACCTCGGCATGGGCAGCGAGTGGGACCTCGCAAGAAAGACCGGTGGTCTGCATATCCTGCCCCCTTACGGCAGGAGCGACAACGGTGTTTACCGCGGACGTCTTGAGGCTCTGGCAGGCGCTGCCGAGTTCATTCACGAGTCCGGCGCGGAATACGTTATCATGTCCGACAGCAATGTTGTTGCGAACATTGATTTCAAGCCGATAATCGAGTTCCACGAGAAGAAGGGCGCGGATATCACCTGCGTTTACGGCACCGGCGTTTATGACGCTGAGCGCACTTCCAGGTTTACCGTTCTGGGGGTCGACGAGAACGACATGGTATACGACGTTCTGACAAGACCCTCCATCAGCGGCGAGGTAAAGCCCGCGCTGAACATCTACGTGACCAGGCGCGAATTCCTCGAGAACATAATCCGCGAGAGCGAGTGCCGCAGCCTTTACAGCTTCGAGACCGACATTCTCCAGCACAAGCTGCACGATTTCAAGATATGCGGCTACAAGTACGACGGCTATTTCGAGATAATCGACAGCATGAAGACATTCTACAAGGCAAACAACGACATGATGAACCGCGACGTCTGCCACAAGGTGTTCTCCATGAGCAAGCCCATCTACACCAAGGTCAGAGATGTCGCTCCTGCGAAGTACGGCATTGACGCCAACGTAAAGGGTTCCCTCATCGCTGACGGCTGCATCATCGACGGCACCGTTGAGAATTCCGTGTTGTTCCGCGGAGTAAAGGTAGGCAAGGGCGCCGTTGTAAAGAACAGTATCATTATGCAGGGCACGGTCATCGAGGAGAAGGCAGCGCTCATCAACGGCATCACCGACAAGGACGTCACCCTCACCAAGAACCGCACAATAACCGGCTCCACCGACTACCCGGTATTTATTACTAAGGGCGCTTCGGTTTAATTAAAAGTCGGTTAATTCGGAATTCGGGTTTTGCGCACTTGGGTGCTAATGCTGATGGATAAAGTAACGGGCTGCGCAAAACTATATTAGGAATTCGGAATTATTGTGTCCCGCTACGCGGGACGTTATCTAAAAAAGATTTTCTATAAAATACACAGGGCGAAAGAAGCAATTCACTTTCGCCCTGTGTTGTTTCATATCAAAGTTTTTAAAATTCGTCCGCGTAAGCGGACAACCATAATTCCGAATTCCGCATTACGCATTCCGAATTGAACTACTACCTTGCTATCCTTACAGTAATGATACTTATGTCGTCCTCGCGGCCGTTTTCGGAGCTGCGGGCTGAGCGGGCGATGAATTCCGACATCTCCTGGGGCGTGCGGAATTCCCGTGAAAGCTCGCGGGAGAGCCATTCCTCGTTGAGAGCGGCGCCGTCGGTGGTCATGATAACGAGGTCCCCGGGGGAAACGTGGAATTTCTGCGCGGGCAGCGTGACCTTTCCCCCCGTGCCAGCCGGCGCGGAAGCCACCGAAGCCCGCAGCAGCCTGTCCGCGTTCTTTATGTAGCTTGCCGCGGCGCCTGCCTTGTATATCACGCATTCCCCGGAATTGAGGTCGAGCCTGCAGATGTCGAGGGTAGCGAAGCTTTCGTCGGCGGATTTCACCATCAGCGAGGTGTTCACCATCTCCAGCGCTGCGGGCAGCGAAATCCCCGCCTTTATCAGACGGCACGCCATGCTGCATGCCAGCGCGGAGTCGATGCGCGCGCGGCTGCCGCTGCCCATTCCGTCGGAGAGTACTATGTACAGCGCCCCGGACGGGTCGGTGAAGCTGTCGTAGTAATCCCCGCAGACGCGGTTGTTTCCGCGGCACAGCTGGCAGGCGCCTATCTCCGCGGACATTGCAGCCCGCTGCGAGGCAGTCACCCGCACCCTGCCGCCGCTGGAGCTTACTTCCGGCAGGTCGAGTTCACGCCCAAGGGCGCGTATCAGCAGTTCTCCGAGGTATTCGCGGTCGGTGGCGAGTTCCCCGGTGCCGTAGGCTTCAAGGCGCATTCTGCCGGATTTCGTCAGGGTGATGAATGCCGCTGTGTGCGCCAGCCCGCATTCCTGCAGGACTTTTTCAGCGCGCTTTTCAGCGTTGCGGCTGCCGGTGCGTATTCTTCCCGCCGCCGCGCCCATGTCCGCGAGAATTCCGCTCAGCGAGAACATCTGCCCGGTGTAAATGCGCCGTAATTCGCGTATGCGCTGCTGTTCCCCGGAGGCGCTGAGGTACTGCTCGTACGCCTTGCGCACTGCCTTTATCACGCCGTCGCGGTCGATGCATTCCGCCGCCGCCATCGGCGAAAGGGACTGCACCGAGAGTTCACCACCGCAGCGCAGCGTCTTTACCAGCCGGTCGAATTCACGGTGGAACAGCTCGTATTTCTGCCCCCAGCACACCATGTTGTTCGGGCAGGCGCGGCAGGAGCGGTCCGCTGCCTTGTCCGCGACCTGGCTCAGGTCCTCGGAGTACCGGCGCTCCAGCGTTTCCGCAGCGGCTTCCAGCCCGGTGTTAGCGCCGGAGAGCGCGCCTGCCGCGAAGTTCAGGCGCTCCCGCATGATGAGCGCCGCTGGCTCGTCGGTCATTCCGCATTCGGCTGCGGTTTTCTTCCGCGGTATGAGAATGTATGCGGCTCCTGCGGCAGAAAGTTCCGCGAACACACGCCAGCTGTCGGTTTCCGCGCCACCGGTCAGGAGTATCGCGCACCCGAAGAACACCGCGCCGATACCCCGGGTGACTTTCCCGAACCGCAGGAGCACGCAGCTAAGCGCCGCCCCCAGGCAGACTGCGCCTGCTTCCGCGCCCCCGGTGCAGCCGGAAGCGCACAGTCCCGCGAGCGCGCCCGCAGCCACGAAAGCCCCCGCGAAGCCGTTTTCGCGTTCCACAGCCCTCATCGCCAGGAACCCCGCGAGCAGCCTGCCGACGTTGCAGGGCGGGTAGTCCAGCCTGCCCAGCAGCATGAATATCACCCACGCCGCAGCCGCAGCGAGAACGCAGTCCCCGGTGTCGGCGGCGTCGAACCCCCGGGCATGCACCCGGTCGAACAGCAGCGAAACGCACACCGCGAATATCCCTGCAGTGAACGCCGCGACGATGCCCGCGAGGAGTTCCGACGGCGACCGGTAATCCGCGAGCGCCGGGAAGAACCCCGCGCAGGCAGCCACTGCGCCGCGCACCAGCGCATTACCGACGGAGCTTTTCGTCACGGGAATGAACCTCCCCGCGAACGCGATAATAAGTCCCCCGACCCCGGTCAGACCCGCAGGGAAGCCGCGCAGCACCGCCCCCAGCGCTCCCCCGGCGTACACCCACAGGCTCCCCTGCCGCAGCCCGCAGGCAAGCGCTGCCGAGCCCGAGCAGCCCGTTCCGGAGCCGAGTTCCATCAGCAGACCGCAGGCAGCCCACATCGCAGCTTTTCCGGCTGCGGAAACATTCAACGAAGCCGCCCTGCGAGCGAGGACAGCCGCTTTTTCTGACATATTTCTCTTCCTTTCATTTTCCCCGTTCCTGCCGAATATCTGCACATTCCATGACGTAATCACGGGTGTAATGCAGGCTTGTTATCGGCTGTTGCTGTTATATATTACCATAATGTGGAAGAAAAGACTGTCGTACCAGGGCGGTAATTTTTGTTATCTTATAATTTTATCGCTCAGTTATGGAAAAATACAAAAAGGTTTTGACAAAACGTCTGTTTTATGGTAGAATATAATGTAGCGTAAAGCAGAAGTAAAATCGAAAGGTGAACTAACATGAATGTTGAATTTGAAGCAGCACTGAGATACATCGACCTCGGGGAGACCGCGAAGGCAGAGGAGCACCTGATAAAGGTAGTCGAAAAGGCAAAGGACGACGTTGAGGAGATGCAGTATCGCTGCGTGCTCGGCGAATTCTATGCGAATAACGGCGAAAAGGACAAGTCCCGCGAGCAGTTTGACAAGATACTCTCTCACGAGGAGCATGCGGACCAGCTGAGAAAGCAGAGGGCGATAGCAAGGGCTTATGTTGACGCATTCGACGGCAAGGCGCCTGTCCCCGAGCAGGAGAAGCGCCCGCGCGATATCCCGATATTCCCCAAGCCCAGACAGAATGCGAACTTCATCGTAAAGCAGTCCAGAAAGCACAGATAAACTGAGAAAGGCGCGGTTATGGAACGGCGTGACAAGATAAACTACTACCTTGACATATCCCAGACTGTCGCAGAAAGGGGTACCTGCCTGCGGCGCAATTTCGGCGCGATACTCGTCAAGAATGATGAGATAATCGCGACGGGATACAACGGCGCCCCCCGGGGCAGAAAGAACTGCTCCGACCTGGGGGAATGCATGCGCGAAAAGCTGAACGTCCCCAAGGGGCAGCGCTATGAGCTGTGCCGTTCGGTGCACGCGGAAGCAAACTGCATTATCAGCGCTTCACGGCACGATATGATAGGCTCGGAGCTTTACCTCGCATGTCTCGACGCAAAGACGGGGCAGCTTTACGGCGACGTGGAGCCGTGTTCCATGTGCAAGCGGCAGATAATCAACGCGGGTATCGAAAGGGTGTATATCCGGGTGAATTCCACGCAGTACAAGGTCATGATGGTGAACGACTGGGTGGAGAACGACGAGAGCCTGACAGGCAGCGAGGGCTATTGATGGAGCTTACGAATATCGGAGTGATAAAGTCGCTGTTTGAGCAGCACGGCTTTTCGTTCACAAAATCGCTGGGGCAGAACTTCCTGATAAACCCGGCAGTCTGCCCCAGGATAGCGGAGATGGGCGGCGCGAAGCCCGGGGTGTGCGCGCTCGAAATAGGCACGGGCGTGGGGGTACTCACCAAAGAACTTGCGGAGCGCTGCGACAAGGTCATTGCGGTGGAGATAGACACCTCCCTTAAGCCGATACTTGAGGAGACTCTGGCTGAATACGACAACGTTGAGATAGTCTTTGCGGACGTCATGGAGACCGACCTTGCCGCGCTGCTTGCCGAAAAGGCAGCGGGCATGGAGGTAGTGGTGTGCGCCAACCTGCCGTATTACATCACTTCCCCGGTGATAATGAGGGTGCTTGAGAGCCGGCTGCCGGTGAAGTCGATGACGGTCATGGTGCAGAAAGAAGCCGCAGACCGCATCTGCGCAAAGCCCGGCACCCGGGATTGCGGCGCGATATCCTGCGCGGTTTCGTATTACAGCGAGCCTAAGCTGCTGTTCAGGGTGGGCAGGGGCAGCTTCATGCCATCGCCGAATGTAGACAGCGCCGTTATCCGTCTGGACGTGAAGCCGGCTTCCGACAAGCCCGCTGAATGGGAAAAGCTGATGTTCCGGATAATTCGCTCGGCGTTCTCGCAGCGCAGAAAGCAGGCAGCGAACCCTCTTTCCGGTGAACTCCGCATATCCAAGCCGGAACTCGCGGAGATAATGGCTTCCTGCGGGATAAAGCCCACAGCCCGCGCTGAGGAACTCACGCTGCAGGACTTTGAGCGGCTGACGGACTGCGTTATGGGCATGACGGGCGTGAAAGGGGCAGGCTGAACCGGATTTTAATTCGGAACCGTAGTTCAATTCGGAATTCGTAATTCGGAATTATTGTGTCTGCTTTGCAGACGTTATCTCAAAAGATTTATAATAAAATACACAGGGCGAGAGGTTAACTTTCGCCCTGTGATGTTTCATATCAAAGTTTTTTAAATTCGTCCGCGCAAGCCGCAGACACGATGTCTGCGCCGTTGCCCCAAAAGGGCGGCACGATGCCGCCCCAAAGTGGGCAACAGGGGACAACCATAATTCCGAATTCCGAATTCCGAATTACGAATTACGAATTAAACCTGGCTTTCCATTGCCGTTAACATCGGCTGTATCTGTATTCCGTCCAGCGCCGCTTCTATCGTCTGCGGAATGCGGCTGAAATCCGATATCAGGGAGAACGGCTTGTTGACCGGGTCGTCCTGGAATACCGGCACGAAATAAAAGTGCTTGTAGTTCCGCAGGATACCGATGTTTTTGGAAGCCCCCGCAAGCGCGTCGTTGGTGGAAACCGCGACGACCACCGGGCGCTGGCTCCTGAGGTGGCTTTTTACCGCCATGCATACCGGTGTGTCCACGATCCCCGCAGCGAGTTTTGCAAGGGTATTCCCGGTGCAGGGGGCGACGAGCAGCACGTCGAACATTTTCTTTGGACCTATAGGTTCTGTAGTGGTGATCTCGTGCAGCACAGTTTTCCCGGTGATGTCGAACAGCCGGGCAGCGTGCTCCTGCGCCCTGCCGAAGCGTGTGTCGGTGGTGTATGCCGCGTCGGACATTATCGGGGTGATGTCGCAGCCGGCTGCGGTGAGTTCCGACAGCACCCGGAACACCCGGGAAAAAGTACAGAACGAACCGCACACAGCCGCCCCGATACGCAGTCCGGACAGCTTAGAGATGTCGGTCATATATGATACCGTCATGTTTCAGACGGATCCTCCTTTCATGGTCGTGGTGGGTCATTTCCGCAGGGCTGTGGTGAGCGCCCCCGCGATGGCTTCCCCGGCAGTTCTGGGGGAGAATCTCCCCGGCAGCCCCGCTCCGTTGATGTAGTGCACCCCCGCTGCCTGCGCCCATTCCCGCTCGGGTGCTTCCGCACGGGTCGCGAGTTCAAGGAACACCGTTCCCTGGCGCAGTTTCAGGAACTCCTCCATGGTCAGCAGCTGCGCGGGCACCGTGTTTATCACCAGGTCGGCTGATGAAGCGGCAAGCCCGGTGAGTTCGCAGGGGAGCGCGCAGAATCCCTCCAGCAGCGCTTTGTGGCGCTGTATCGGGTCGCGCGCGGTGATGGTCACGCGGCAGTTGAAGCCCTTGAGCAGCCGCGCGAGGTACCACGCTATCCTGCCGTAACCCGTTATTACCGCGGAGCTGTCGCACAGCGCGCATTCCGAGCCGCTTATCAGCAGCGAAACGGCGCCCTCTGCGGTGAGAAGCGCGTTTTTCAGCGTGAGTATTTCCCCGGAATAGTAATCCACCAGGCGCAGCCGGTTTGCCTCGCAGATTTCCCTCAGCCTGTCGGAAGTCCCACCGGAAAGCACCATTCCGCCGGGCTGCGTGTATTCCGCGATGATATCCAGCGGTATCGGTGCGTCGGAAAGCGGCGCGTTTATCGTCGTGCCGTTTCGTGAATACGGCAGAGGCAGCACTACTGCGGGGTATTTTCCCTCCGGCTGCGGAAAGCTGCCCTCCAGCCCCAGGGAATGCACCCCGAAATTTTGCGAGAGCGTTTCCGCTGCGCAGATAATGCGCTTGTCGCCGCCGATGAACAGAATTTCTTCCATGCCGCACCTCCAGATGATACAATTCCGGTGAACCCGGGTCAGTACCATAATATGTAACAGACGCCGGTGCAGTGACGGATTTCTGAGAAAATTCCCCTTGAAAAAATAATGGAAAAGTTGTATAATGAATTCACAGTAGGTTACCAATAGCTGAAAGGAGCTTATTTATGAATATATGGCATGACATCGACCCTGCGCGCATCACACCCAACGATTTTATGGCAGTCATCGAGATAGAAAAGGGAAGCAAGAAGAAATACGAGCTTGACAAGCAGACAGGGCTTATCGTCCTTGACAGAATTCTGTACACATCCACGCATTACCCCGCGAATTACGGATTTATTCCGCGCACGCTGGCAGACGACGGCGACCCGCTGGACGTGCTGGTGCTCTGCAACGAGCCTATAGACCCGCTGGTGCTGGTACAGTGCTACCCCATCGGCGTTATCACCATGCTCGACAACGGCAAGAATGACGAAAAGATAATCGCGATACCTTTCGAGGACCCCACCTACAACGCCTATCGCGGTATCGAGGCTCTGCCCAGCCACCTTTTCGAGGAAATGCGCCACTTCTTCTCGGTTTACAAGCAGCTTGAGGGCAAGGAGACCGCAGTAAACGAGGTCATGGGGCAGAAGCAGGCTGTCGAGGTAATAAAGCAGTGCATCAAGAATTACAACGAGATATACGCGCCGCAGCACCCCTACAAGCCCGAGCACCACACGAAAGGCAGCAAGGCATGATACTTGCGAGCCAGTCCCCGCGCAGGCGTGAGCTGCTTGCGCTTATCCAGCCGGAATTCCGGGTGATACCCGCGCAGGGCGACGAGGTGCTGCCCGGGGGCATTTCCCCGCGGGACGCGGTGCTGCTTCTTTCCGCGCAGAAAGCCCACGAGGTGGCAAAGCTGGCATTCCCCGGGGGAGAAGCGACGGAGCCGGTTATCGCGGCAGACACGGTGGTTTCCATCGACGGAAAGATACTCGGCAAGCCCCGCAGCCCCGAAAACGCCGCAGAAATGCTGCGAGTGCTTTCCGGCAGGGAGCACAGCGTTTTCACCGGGGTAAAGGTGATATTCCGCGATAAGGAGATATCGTTTGCCGAAGAGACCCGGGTGGAGTTTTTCCCGCTGACGGAGCAGGAAATAGCGGATTACGTCGCCACCGGCGACCCGATGGACAAGGCAGGCGCCTACGGAATTCAGGGCAGGGGAGCGCTTCTTGTCCGCAGGATAAACGGCGACTACTACAACGTCATGGGGCTTCCGGTGGGAGAGCTGAAGCAGAGACTGAAATCACTACAAACACCGTAATTGCAATTCGGAACTTGGTTCAATTCGGAATTCGTAATTCGGAATTCGGAATTTCGGTGTCCGCTTACGCGGACGAATTAAAAAAACTTTGATATGAAACAGCACAGGGCGAAAGTTAACCTCTCGCCCTGTGCATTTTATTATAAATCTTTTGAGATAACGTCCCGCGAAGCGGGACACAATAATTCCGAATTCCGAATTACGAATTCCGAATTAATCCAACCTCCGCGTTTACTTTTTATTCCTGTATTTATTCAGGTCCCTGCGGCGTATTTCGGCGCGCATTATCTTTCCGCTGATGGTCTTGGGGAGTTCATCAACGAATTCGATGGACCGCGGGTACTTGTAGGGGGCGGTATTGTGCTTCACGAATTCCTTGAGTTCCTCCGCGAGTTCGTCGCTGGGGGCGTACATCTTTGTGAGGACGATAGTCGCCTTTACAAGCTGACCTCTTATCGGGTCGGGCACGCCGGTTACTGCGCATTCCAGCACTGCCGGGTGCATCATTAGCACGCTCTCAACCTCGAACGGCCCCACGCGGTAGCCGCTGGACTTGATAACGTCGTCGTTGCGGCTGACGTACCAGTAGTAGCCGTCCTCGTCGCGGTATGCGGTGTCGCCGGTGTGGTACATTCCGTCGTGCCATGCCTCGTCGGTGAGTTCTTTGCTGTTGTAGTAGCCGCGGAAAAGTCCCGGCGTGTGGCAGTATTCACCGTGCACGACTATCTCTCCGACTTCCCCGACGGGAACGGGGTTTCCGTCGCTGTCAACGAGGTCAACGTCGTACAGCGGGGAGGGTTTGCCCATGCTTCCGGGCTTTGGGGTCATGCCGGTGATGTTCGCGAGTATCGCGGTGGATTCAGTCTGCCCGAAGCCCTCCATGAGCTTTATGCCGGTGTATTCATACCACTTGTTGAACACCTCGGGGTTGAGCGCCTCGCCTGCGATTGTGCAGTATTTCAGGCTGGAGAGGTCGTACTTGCCGATGCCCTCCTTGATGAAGAAGCGGAACATTGTCGGGGGAGCGCAGAACGTGGTTATTCTGTATTTCTCCATTATCTTGAGCATGTTCTCAGGAATGAACTTGTCGAAGTCGTACACGAAAACGCATGTTCCCATTGCCAGCTGACCGTAGAGCTTGCCCCATGCCGCCTTAGCCCAGCCGGTGTCGCTGATGGTGAGGTGAATTCCGTCGGGGTCAACGTTCTGCCAGTGCTTTGCGGTCTGGATGTGCGCAAGGCCGTATGCGTGGTCGTGTACAACCATCTTGGGGTATCCAGTGGTGCCGGATGTGAAGTACAACAGGTGCAGTTCGTCGGCGCGGGTGGGAATGCGCTCCATGGTATCGGGGTAGTTCTCGATCTCTTCGTCAAAGTCGCGCCAGCCCTCGCAGGTGCCGTTGACGATCGCCTTTACGCGCAGGTGTCTGTCCCCGAGGAGCTCGTCGGCTTCGTCGATGTAGCGGGCAACGTCAGCGTGCGCAGTCGCGATTATCGCGGAAACGTCCGCAGCCTGAAAGCGGTACTGAAAATCCTTGGTGGTGAGCATGTGGGTCGCGGGAATTGCGATCGCGCCTATCTTCATCAGACCGAGGATAGCGTACCAGTACTGGTAGTTTCTCTTGAGGACGAGCATGACCTTGTCGCCCTTTTTTATGCCCCAGCCGCGGAACATGTTCGCAGCCTTTGTGGAGAGCCTTGACAGGTCGCCGAATGTGAAAAGCTTCTCGTTGCCCTCAAGGTCCACCCACATGAGCGCACGGCGGTCGGGTTCAAGTTCACCGTACTTGTCGATGATATCGTAGGCGTAGTTGAAGTTCTCGGGGTATTTTATGCTGAACTTTTTCAGCATGCCGTTCTCGTCGTATTCTTCGTTGACGAAGTTGAGGTGGTAAGATGGGATATCCATGTGCGTTCCTTTCCTGATAATGCTTTATGTGGAATAAAACTGCAATTGCCGCTGTACTGCAAATCCCGGAAATACAGCAGTTTCCGGGATAGTAATATGCATGATAGGGACTCCATCGGTAAGCCGAGTTCTGTCGTGTATGACCATCTATCTAGGCGCAATGTTGCCATTACGCTCAAGCCACCTTTCAACGGGGCGCGCCGAGCAGACGCGTT
>Ga0129310_1000943_pt1 | contig 29215 bp, 24 predicted proteins | sample Go1ome_2_FD_94433 | JGI IMG/M metagenome (GOLD analysis project Ga0129310, IMG submission 94433) | Western lowland gorrila individual fecal microbial communities from Wisconsin, USA - Go1022A metagenome | ecosystem: Host-associated > Mammals > Digestive system > Large intestine > Fecal | place... | reverse complement strand
TATGGGTCGGGCACAGCCAGTTTTGGGTGCTGCCAGGGCTTGAAGATGCGCCGTTCGTGCAGACCTGGAGGCAGGTGCTGAAAAAGCGAAGCATACTGGCGCTGATCTGGGTTGCGGGAGCGGAAATTGTCGGCGGTATTGTCCATTTGATTTTCTAAGAAGTTGGAAATTGCCCAAATGAAAAGCAGAATCATGAACTGCAATCGGAGGCAAAAAAGATGAAGACGGAGAAAACGAAAATGCTGATTCGATGGTACATTCTCGGTGCGATCGGAGCAGTTCCGATGGCCGCCGGGGACTGGCTGCTGGGCTGCATTCCGCTTCAGGAAACGGACACCGGTCTTTTCAACAGAGCCTGTTATCTGTCTGGCTCTTATGGGCTGTGGAGGCCTGTGCTTACCGTTGGACTGGGAGCGATTGGGGGCTTTCTCTATTACTTTGTGGTAAAAGCACTGAATGCGGACATCGACGAAAAATATAGAAAGACCAGAACCATCCAGTTTCTGTGCGGGATATTCACCGTTGCGATCGCTCTGACCATCCATACATGGGTGGCCACCATGGCATGGTTTACCACCTATCTGGGACCGCGTATCGGAGTGGAGGCCGCACTTGCGGCGGTTACGGCCTATCAGGATGATATGCTCCCCGCGATCCTCCCCATGTATGTTCCGATGCTATTGGTTTTTGGTATCCATTTTGTGATGCTGCTTGCCGGAAAAACGCGCTATCCAAGGTGGATGCTTGCTTTCCATCCGGTCACATGGAACCTTCTGCTGGCTGCAGTACCGGATATTGCTCAGGCAATGCAGATGCCGGTGGCTACATGGATGTCCGTGATGAGCCAGAGCAGCACGAACAGTGCTATCATGATCTGGTGCATCGCGGCTGCGGTTTATGAGAGAAGTCACACTCAATTAAAAAGGAGTCTTGAATATGAAGCCTGACTACAAAAACTGGATTCCCGAGGGAATGCTGGTTTCGCTCATCGCGGGAACGGTGCTGTCCCTTGCGCTGCTGCTCGTTTTCGGCGTATTCGGCATCGGTGTGAGCGGAAAGCTGCGCGTCGTGCTGGGAGTGGTGTTCGGCATTGCCTTTGTCGTTTGTGCAAAGTACACCCAGTGGTGCGTGTATGCCTATCGGGTCTTTTCCTATGACGGCGGGCGCAAGCTCTCAAAGCAGATCATTGACGGCACGGCGGAGCATATCACGCTGCCGGAGGGCGGCGTGGGGCTGGACATCGGCTGCGGCAGCGGTGCGCTGACCATTGCCTGCGCAAAGCGCAATCCCCAGGGGAAAATGGTCGGCATTGACCGCTGGGGCAAGGAATATGCCTCCTTCAGCCTGCCGCTGTGCGAAAAAAACGCCGCTGCGGAGGGCGTGAAAAACGCTTCGTTCCGGCGTGGAAACGCCGTAAAGCTGGATTTCTCCGACGAGAGCTTCGACGCGGTGACCAGCAACTATGTCTATCATAATATCACGGGGAAGGACAAGCAGCAGCTTCTGCTGGAAACGCTGCGCGTGCTGAAAAAGGGCGGAACATTTGCCATCCATGACCTGATGTCGCCCCGCAGATACGGCGATATGCAGGCGTTTGTCCAAAAGCTCAGGGACATGGGCTATGAGCGCGTGGAACTGCTCGACACGACCGACGGCAGATTCATGACGCCGAAGGAGGCCAAACGCCTGATGCTTCGCGGTTCAACATTGCTGGTGGGAAGAAAGTAGAGCGGCAACGGCATCAGCGAAAGCTGATCTCCGCACAGTTTGACAGCTACCGCCGGAGCATGGCGGAATGTACCGACCGCAAGACTGCCGGGCTATATATGGACGCGACGATGGTCTATCACTTCGGCGGCTGGGCTGCGTTTCTTAAGCCTGTAAATAAATCACGGGAGGAAAAGTGATATGAAATACAACGGTTTTTATTTCTGGATGTTCAAAAGCCCGATGAAAAAGGTTCTGGCAGAGAAGTACGGCAGGGAACATGCCGCCGACATTATGAAAAAGAGCAAAAAGGTCTATCGTGAGCTTGTCGAGAAAGCAGACGACATCGGTGACGATAACCCTATGGCATACAACGAGTTGTTCGCCCTTGCCTTCGTTGCGCCCTATGTGGCAAGCGAAAAGAAAATTCCGCCAACGGCCGTGCAGGAAATGATGCGCCGCTCACTCTATCATATCAAGTGGTATTTTGCAAAGACCGACTTGAATACCGACAAGGGCAAGGCGGAGAACAAAAAGAGCGTTGTCAAATACGCCAAATGGTACACGCCCGAAAAGGAAGCGAAATACCCGACCTCCTTCAAGGTGGATTTTGTCGGGCAGCCGTATGAGGGTGCCTGTTACTACCGCATTACCCGCTGCCCGATTTGCATTTACACGGAGAAACTCGGTGTTTCCGAACTCATGCCGTTGTTCTGCGAACTTGATGAAGTGATGATCACGCTTCAGCACGGCGTGCTGCACAGAAAACAGACGCTGGCGAATGGCGGAGAGTATTGCGACTACTTTATTACCGGAAACAGAGAATAAACGGAGAAGCTCGTATCGGTCAATAGCTGATACGAGCTTCTTTTCATATTTTTTAGATTGTGTTTCTTCAGACCTTCCACCCGGCGGCCTGCTGCCGCTCCACCACGAAGCGGCGGTAGAGCCCGTCAACAGCAACCAGCTCGTCATGCGTGCCCTGCTGGACGATCTCACCGTGATCGACAACGAATATTTTGTCGGCGTTGCGCACAGTTTTCAGCCGGTGAGCGATCATAATGACCGTCTTATCGTGGGTCAATTCTGCAATGGCCTCCATGAGCTCCTTTTCGTTTTCCGGGTCAACATTGGCCGTGGCCTCGTCCAGAATGATGATGGGTGCGTCCTTCATGATTGCCCGGGCAATGGAGATGCGCTGCCGCTCGCCGCCGGAAAGCGAGCTGCCTGCCTCGCCGATGACGGTGTCAAAGCCGTCCGGCAGTGCCATGATAAAGTCGTAGCACCGCGCCTTCTTTGCAGCGGCCTGCACCTCCTCCATGGAGGCATTCGGCTTTCCAAAGCGAATGTTGTTGGCAATGGTGTCCGAGAACAGATAGGTCCGCTGGAACACGAAGGAGAAATTGCGGATGAGACTGTCGTAGCTGTAGTCCCGCACGTCCCGTCCGTCAAGGCTCACGCTGCCGCCCTGCACGTCCCAGAACCGCGCCATGAGATTGCACAGCGTGGTCTTGCCGCTGCCGGAGGGACCGACGATGGCAACAGTCGTTTTCTCCGGGATGGTAAGTGACACATCGTGCAGGATGGGCTTGCTGTCATAGGAGAAATCTACATGGTGAAGTTCAATGTCCTCCCGCTCCGGCGTCAGGTCTTCACCATCGATGTCCATAGGTTCTACGTTCAGAATGGCGTTCGCCTTGTCTACGCCGATGTCAATGGAGCGGAACAGAGCCGAAAAGCTCCCGGCAGAGTCCAGCTGTTCAAAGAGAATGAAGGAGCAGATGAGCATCAAAAGGCAGTTCGTCAGCTCCATGGTGCCGCTGAAGTAAAAGACGATGGCGGCCGCGCAGACGGCGACGCCGGTGAGCTTATTGACAACGAACTGCGCCAGCATATAGAGCACCGACGGGAGTTCCATGGCAAAGGACGCCCTGCGCGATTCCTCCACAGCGCCGTGTACCTGCGTAGCGGAGTCGTGAGTCAGGTCAAAATTCTTGACCTCGGCGATGCCCTGCACATATTCCAACACCTTGGAGACAAGCCGCTCGTCGGCATTGAACTTCCGCTGGGAAAGGGCCTGCTCCGAGCGCTGCATGGCGGCGTTGACGGCGAAGAACAGCAGCAGTCCCGCCAGCGTGATAAGCCCCATACGCCAGTCAAAGAGGAACATCATGACCGCGATGATGCCGGAGGTCAGAAAGCCCCTCGTTGTGACCATCACCACCCGTGTGGCGACATTCGCCATATTTTCCATGGTGTTGGTGGTGACGGAGGTGACCTCGCCGAGGCTGTTGTCATTGAACCAGCCCATAGGCAGGTAGCGCAGGTGCTCGGCGATTTCGATGCGTTTGTTGGCGCAGGCGCGGTAGCCTGCACGGGTCTGGAGCATGGTGGCATTCATGTTGATGGCGATGGTCACAATCAGAGAAGCGACGATGATTCCAAGGCTCGTCCAGAGTGTCGCCATGGTGACATTCTTTTGCAGCAGCGCCTGAATCACGATGGCGGCGGCCGGAATACGCATGGCAGAGCAGATAGCGCTGACCACGCCCAGCCAGATAGATGTTATAAACAGCTTGCGGTTATCTGCACCGCAGAAAGCAAAGAACTTTTTCAGTGTCTTGAGCATTACGCCACCTCCCCATCGTCTTTGACGCTGATGTGGGCTTTCCACATGGTTTGATAAAGCGGGCAAGAGGCAAGCAGCTCTGCCTGTGTGCCGGTGGCTTCGATCTTGCCGTGATTCACGACAATGATCTGATCGGCGTCCGCAATGGTAGACAGCCGGTGGGCGATGACCAGCAGCGTCTTGCCCCGCACCAGCTTTGCCAGTGCCGACTGGATGACCGCCTCATTTTCCGGGTCTGTATAGGACGTTGCCTCGTCGAGAATGACAATCGGCGCGTCCTTCAGCATGGCCCGGGCAATGGAGATGCGCTGGCGCTCGCCGCCGGACAGGTGTCCGCCAGAGGCACCGCAGACCGTCTGATAGCCGTTCTCCAGCCCCATTATGAACTCGTGGCAGCCGCACTTCTTCGCCGCGGCAATCACTTCCTCGTCGCTTGCACCCTTTTTGCCCATACGGATATTGTCCATGACAGAAAGGTCAAAGAGGTAGTTGTCCTGGGATACATAGGCGATGCGCTTTGTGCACTCCGCCAGCGGCAGCGTGCGAATGTCCACGCCGCCCAGCTCGATAGAGCCGTCCTTCACGTCCCAAAGGGAGGCGATAAGCCGGGCGATGGTGGACTTTCCGCTGCCGGAGGGGCCCACAAGAGCATTGACTGTCCCCGGGGCAATGTGTAGATTGACTCCGTGCAGTACCTCCTTGTCGTGATAGGCAAAGCGGACATCTTTCAGCTCGATGGAGTTGTCCGCAGGCAGCTTTTCCGCACATTCTGGACGCTGCATATCCTCGCCGGACAGCACCTCCGCCACCTCGCCCACGATGGTCGTCACCTGTGCAATGTCGTCGGTGTAGGAAAAGGCGGTGATCAGCGGCTGCATAACGCCGAAGGACAGAACGATGACCGCGAGAAACGTCTCCGCCGACAGTGTGCCGTGCATATAGAGAAGGCAGCCCACCGGCAAGATGCCGAGAAGTGTCGAAGGGAGTATCGCCATGCCCGCCACCTGGCCGAACAAACTGCCCCGCATCCAGTCAATAAAGCAGTCCGCGCCTTCCTTTGCGGCGGAGACGAACTTTGCGTAGCTGGTTTTGGACTGGCCGAAGGCCTTGATGACCTCAATGCCGCTGATGTACTCGACTGCCGTGTCGTTGAGGGCTTTCGTGGAGGTCACGGTGCGCTGAAATTTCTCATTGTACCCGCTGAACATGGACATGAAGCAGAGGATGCCCAGCGGTACGACGATCAGCATAGAAAGCCCCATGCGCCAGTCCTCAACGAACAGCAGCACCAGCACCGCCAAGGCTCCCACAATGTTGGTGGTCATCTCCGGCAGCAGGTGGGCAAGGGTGGTTTCGATGGAATCGACCCGTTCCACGATGATGTTCTTATAGGAGCCGGAGGAATGGTCCAGCACCGTGCCAAGGGGTAGTGTCGCCAGCTTATCCAGCAGCCGTGTGCGGGTATTGGCCAGCACATGGAAGGTGGCGTGATGGGAGAGGGACGTGGACACGCTGTGCAGCACATAGCGCAGCACCCAGCAGCCCGCCATCCACGCGCAGAGCGTCAGGCAGTACGTCAGCTCCGCCGTGCCGTCTACCAGTGCGGTGATGAGCCGGATGATGATGAAATACGGAATAAGCGAGCAGGCGACGCCCAGCAGCGCCGTAAGGACGCTCAAAGCGTACTCACCGTACCGCCCTTTTGCCAGCTCTGCCAGCCACGAGGCGGCGGAGCGATTTGGCTCAATTTTTTTCATGGTGAACTCCTTTCGACTGCATTACGCAGCAAGATGCTTTTTCACGATCCGCTTGCCGATCATTGCGCCGATAAAGGCCGCCACGATCACACCGGCCACCAGCGCAGCGGACACCCAGGACTGCAGCATCTGGGACGCGGCAAGGATGGCGTCCTGACGGCCATCGGTGACCATCTGATCCGCCATAGCCTTGGCAGCAATCGCATAGGGAATGATAGTGCTGCCGAATGCGGCCAGCACCTGATTGATGACATAACTGACGGTCAGAGCCTTCACATTGCCGTAGCCCATCTTCCACAGCAGCAGTTCAGCAATGACACCGGAGAGAATAAAGAGGATGATGTACGGCAGATATCCGCCCATAATGGCGCGGACAATGCTGTAAATCAGGATCGCACCGGGCTTTTTCACCTTCGTGCCGATGATGAAGTAGACGATGCCCTCCAGCAGGGCGAAAAACACCGGCATCAGAATGATGGTAATGGGCATTGCGTACAGGACGGAGCTGGCGAAGAAAATGACCACATTGATCAGGGCCAGCAAGACAACGGTAATGATGTCCTTGACTTTCAGTTTATTGGGGTTTGCAGTACTCATGGTTAAAGACTCCTTTTTGAATGGAATATGGTTGAACGTCGCAGAGACGGCGATCACAGAACAAGGCCGGCGGCGACCGATGCCGCCAGCAGGACACAGAACACAGCATCCCACGCAGAGAACCGAAGCGACAGATAGTTGCTTTTGCGGCGGGTTAAGTCGATGCCCCGTGTTTCGGCGGAGGCGGACAGCGTCTCGGCGATGCGGATGACCCGTAAAGCCATGGGAACGGTCAGTATTTCGATATAGGATGGCAGCGCTCGCAGCTTCTGAAGCGGTGTTGCAAATGCGCCCCGCGTCCGGATGGACTGCCGCAGCAGCTTCATGTCTCCCGACAGAACGGGGAAGAAGCGGAAGATCACGGCTACGATCATAATGAGCCGTTCCGGCAGGTGCAGATTACGCAGCGCCGCCAGGGTACGGCTGGCTTCATTCCGCCCAATCAGCGTCCGCATGGAAATGCCGATAGCGATGATCCGCGGGAACAGCACCAGCATAAAGGAAAACACCGTGCCCGGCAACAGGGCGTTTGCCGCCCACAGTAGCCCAAAGCTCATCCCACCGGCCAGCGCCGTTCCGAACCAGCCGTCAGCCGCGGTCAGCAGGATCAGTGCCGCATATGCGGCATAAACTAAGTGGTTGTTGGACGTGGAGATCACGACCAGCAGAGTCAGCCAGTAAAGCAGCTTTGTCGCCGGATGAAACAGCTCTTTATGCTGTTTTTCCGACGAAAGTTCGGCAGGATGAAAACGCTCCATATACTGCTGGATGGCCTGCAGCTCATGAGCAGTACTGACTGGGAACTCCGCTTCGACCTGCCCGCCGGAGAGCCCAATGCAGCGGTCACACACACCTGCAATCAGTTCAAGGTCGTGGGTGATGATGAGAACCGTCTTTTCCTTCCGCATCTCCCGGATTAGTGCCGCGCACCGCTCCAGACTTTCCGCGTCCTGTCCTGCTGTCGGCTCGTCCAGTATGACGATTGGCTTGTCGGATAGATACGCCATCATCAGCGTCAGACGCTGCATCTGCCCGCCGGAGAGGGAAAAGGGATGCCGGTCGCGGCAGTCCCACATATCCATACTTTTCAGCAGCGCTTCCGTTTTTGCTTCAAACTCCGGTGTCACCGCATGGCCGTATTGCAGTTCGTGCAGGACGGAGCCTGTGAAGAACTGGAACTCCGCCTCCTGAAGGATGAACAGCACTTGCTTTTGCAGCTGCTTTGGATTTTGCGGCTTTCCGAAAAGCATTATCCTGCCGCCGGAGGGGCAGTAAAGCCCTGCAATCAGCTTGCCAATCGTCGTTTTGCCGCAGCCGTTTGCGCCCACGAGACCGATGATCTCATGCTCACGGATGGAAAAACTGACATCGGAGAGGATATCTCCAGCCTTCCTGCCGTATGTATGGCGGACATCTGAGACAGCAAGCGCCGTCGGCGCGGTTTTCGGCAGCGGCTCTTTCTCCGGCACGGTGATCTCCGCAAGGTCGAGCGTGCGCAGAGAAAGTGTTTGTCTCTGCTCCACTGAGAACGCCTTTGTCTCTGTGGCAGTGTATTTTCCTTTGATCTCGCCGTCTGCCATAACCCAAAATTCGTCGGCAATATCCGCAAGATAATAGAGTCGATGCTCGCTGAGCAGCAGTGTTTTACCCTGCCTTTTCAGCGCCAGCAGAATCTCCTTTAACTGCTGCGTGGCTGCAAAGTCCAGGTTGGCCGTTGGCTCGTCCAGGAGAAAAATATCTGTGTCCATGGCCCATGCCGAGAGAATGGAGATGAGCTGTCGCTCGCCGCTGGACAGCGCATAAACGTTGCGATCCTTCAGCCGCTCCAGATGAAAGATCCGGAAGGCCTCGTCCACCCGCCGCCGGATTTCATCCTGCGGCAGACCGTGATTTTCAAGACCGAAGGCCACCTCATTGGAACTGTTCACGGTAAAAAACTGACTCCGCGGATCCTGAAATACCGAGGCGGCCAGTTCGCCGATCTCGCCGATACTCATCCCGGCGGTGTCCTGTCCGTTCAGGCGGCAGAAGCCCTTCAGCTCTCCCTCGTAAAACTGCGGTATCAGTCCGTTGATGCACCGCAGCAGCGTGGATTTTCCGCATCCGCTGCCTCCGCAGAGCACCACGCAGCGTCCCGCCGGGATGCTGCCGCCGACTTTTTGCAAGGTGGGCTGCTTTTCTTCTGCATATTGAAATTCAAATTCAAAATCTATCATCGCAAACTCTTTTCTTGTTAGTTAGCCATCTCTAACTGGCGTCTGTAAGAAATGGGCGCACGCACCGCCCAATTCCTTTGCCAATTTATTTCAGGCTGTCACATAGCTGCCGCCAACCGGCGTTGGTAAAATCAAGGACCGCCTGTAAGCAGGTAAGCATTCTGCCTTCCTCCATGTGCTGATCCAGCAGCTGGCGGAAGTACCAGAACTGGGAGCCCATCAAAAGACGGATCGCATCGGCATTTGGCGCTTTCCCATAGATATGTGAAAAGAATTCCACCGTTTGTTCCGCCTTTTGGTCCATCAGCTTATGCAGCATGGTTTCCATGGAGCTGCCATCGCTGCGGCAGAAAAACAACGTGCAGTCGTCACGATGTTCGGTCAGCAGCCGAAAATATACTTGTTCCTCGGCGTTTATGGCACGGAGGATATCCTCCGGCTGTGCGCTGCACTTTGCTTTTTCGTATTCTTCAGCGATGGGCGCAAACAAGGCCTTCATCGTCTCAAAAAAATCCTGAAGCAGACTGGCAAACAACGCGTCTTTATTCTTGTATCTTGTGTAGATCGCCCCCGTTGTGACACCGGCTTTTTCGGCGATCTTGTGCAGAGAGGCTTTCTGAAAGCCGTAAGCAAGAAATTCCGAATAAGCAGCCTGAATGATCCCATCATCCAGGGAATGATCCCTATTGGCCATGTCTTCACTCCTCTGCGCCTAAATAATAACGTCATTATCGATAACGACATTATTATAGCGTTATTTTTGCTGCTTGTCAATGCGAATTGCACACTCCGTTACAAAAACATACCTTGACAAATCTCGTCTCAGAAGGCCATCCTTCTGGAATACGCCAAAAAGAACCACTTCCCGAACCCAGTATTCTTTGTGGATGATGGCTACTCCGGCACGAACTATGACCGTCCCGGCTTCCAGAGTATGCTGACCGAGATCGAAGCAGGGCATATAGGAATCGTTATCACGAAGGATTTGTCCCGACTGGGACGCAATTCTGCCTTGACAGGTCTGTACACAAACTTCACTTTTCCCCAGTATGGCGTTCGCTACATTGCCATTAACGACAACTACGACACCATTGACCCAAACAGCGTAAACAACGATTTTGCGGGCATTAAGAACTGGTTCAACGAGTTTTACGCCCGTGATACCAGCCGCAAGATTCGGGCTGTTCAGAAGGCCAAGGGAGAGCGTGGAGTACCGCTGACGGTCAATGTGCCGTACGGCTATGTGAAAGACCCGGAGAACCCGAAACATTGGCTTGTTGATCCAGAAGCGGCTGCAATCGTGAAGCGCATCTTCTCCATGTGCATGGAAGGCCGTGGCCCGACCCAAATTGCAAACCAACTGTGGGTGGACAAAGTTCTGACTCCCACCGCCTATAAGTTGAGCCATGGCCTGAGTACGAACTCACCCGCCCCGGAAGACCCTTATCGCTGGGATAAAAGAGCAGTAAGTTCGATTCTGGAACGCCTGGAGTACACTGGCTGCACAGTCAACTTTAAGACCTATACTAACTCTATCTGGGATAAAAAGAGACATCTGAATCCCGTGGAAAATCAGGCTATCTTCCCGGATACACATGAGCGCATTATTGACGATGATGTGTTTGAAAAGGTTCAGGAGATTCGTAGCCAGCGTCACCGCATGACCCGGACAGGCAAGAGCAGCATTTTCTCCGGTATGGTCTACTGCGCTGACTGCGGTTCCAAGATGCAATATGGTTCGTCCAATCACAGGGACTTCAGTCAAGACTTCTTTGATTGCTCTCTGCACAAGAAGAACGGGAGCAAGTGCAAGGGACACTTCATCCGGGTAAAGGTTTTGGAGGGCCGTGTGCTAAGCCATGTTCAGCGGGTGACGGACTACATCCTCTGTCATGAGGACTACTTCCGCAAGGTCATGGAGGAGCAGCTTCGGGTGGAAAGCACCGAAAAGCTGACTGTCCTGAAGAAGCAGCTTGCCCGGAATGAGAAGCGGATCGCAGACCTCAAACGGCTGTTCATGAAGATTTACGAGGACAATGTTAACGGAAAGCTTAGCGATGACCGCTTCGACATGATGAGTCAGAGCTACGATGCCGAACAGAAGCAGCTGGAAGAGGAAGTTCTCTCCATCCAGCAGGAAATTGAAGTACAGGAACAGCAGATCGAGAATATTGAAAAGTTCGTCCAGAAAGCGCACAAGTACGTTCATATTGAAGAACTCACCCCTTATGCTCTCCGTGAACTGGTGTCGGCCATCTATGTGGATGCCCCGGATAAGTCCAGCGGAAAGCGGGTGCAGCACATCCATATCAAGTACGATGGGCTGGGGTACATCCCTCTGGATGAACTGGAAGCAAAAGAAAAGGCGTGACCGAAGTCACGCCAAATCTTCCCCATTTAGGGAACTTTTGCAAATACTGTTTTATGGGAACTCTGCTACGGGGAACGCCCTGTTGTACATATCGCTATCGTATGTGGATTTTTCAGGGTGCGTCCGCAGGGCGCACCCTGTTTTTGCTTTGCCTTATTTTACCTTGCGGTGCCGCTCTTTTCGCACTGCCCACAGATGGTGCTGGATATCAGCAATGCGCTTGGACACTGTTCTGAGGCACTATAACGTCCAGAAATTGCTTACCGTGCCGAAGAAATGCACTCCAGTTCTTTCTTTTCGGCGTATACTAAATAGAGAATGGCAAATACCACTGTTACGGTTTCGCTGATGAGGAAGCCCCACCAGATGCCGTAAATACCGATGGCATTTCCAAGGACATAAGCCAACGGCAAGAGGACGATGACCTGACGGGCAGCGGAAATGATCAGGCTGGGAACGCCCTTTGAAAAGCCCTGCAAGGCATAACTGCTCATAACAGAGATGCCGCCGAACACAAAGCTCAGCGCAAGGATACGCAGCGCCGGCACGCCCAAGGCAAACATCTCCTCAGAGGGGGCAAATGCGTTGATCAGCTGAACGGGGAAAAACTCCATGATCAGTGTTCCGATCAAACCGATCAGCGCCGAGTAAAGACCGCAAAGACGGATCACCTTTTTGACACGCTCCCCACGCCGCGCACCGACATTAAACGCTACGATGGAGATCAGTGCGTTATTCAGACCAAAAACAGCCATGTAAACAAAGGTTTGCAGCTTAAAGTAGGCACCAAACACAGCCGTTGCCGTAGTAGAAAACGCCAGCAGAAGCTTGTTGATGCCAAAGCACATGATGCTGGACATAGACTGCATGATAATGGTCGGGATGCCCACCTCACAGATGGCCTTGATGTAAGATCCATCAAACTGAAAACCCTTCAGACCAAATTGAACATCCTTATTTTTGGTCAGGTTGAAATACACACCCAGCAGCATGGCAACGATCTGACCGATGACCGTGGCAATGGCTGCACCCTTGGTGCCCATAGCGGGCAGACCGAAATAACCAAAAATGAAGATGGGGTCCAGAATGATATTGATGATGGCACCCACGATCTGCATGACCATGGTATAAGCGGTACGCCCGGTAGATTGCAAGATCTTCTCAAAAATCATCTGGAACAATTGTCCGAAGCCAAAAACACAGATGATCGTCAGGTAGTCAACACCCATGGAAACGATCTCTGCATCGGACGTCTGGATCAGATAGAATTTCCGTACACAAAAAAGTCCAAAGAAGCAAATGATGACATAGAACACAATGCCCAGCAAAATACCATGCAAAGCGGTCTGGTTGACCGCTTTTTGTTCTTTTTCCCCCAAATAGCGGGAAAGCAGTGCGTTGATGCCAACGCCAACACCGGTACCGGTTGCAATAATAATATTTTGTATGGGGAAAGCCAAAGAGACAGCGGAAAGTGCATTCTCGCCATAATGACTGACAAATAAGCTGTCCACAACATTATATAATGCACCCACAAGCATGGATAAGATCATAGGGGTCGCCATACTGATAAGAAGCTTGTTGACAGGCACAGTGCCCATTTTATTTTCGTTCATGATATCTTCCTTTCAATAAAAAGTAGCAAGCTACCTATATAACCGATAAAATTCCGCATACGGAACGACCCGTATGCGGAGGATCACAGACTTTCTATGTTGCTCAACATCTTTTCCGATAATGCGAGGAACCGTTCAACCTGCTCCTGCGGGATCCCCTTGCAAAGTTCCCTGAAGATCTCCCAGTCCATTTCACGCAATTCTTCATGAATATGAAGATACGCCGGTGCGCAGCAGATCCTCTTGTATCGCCGGTCCAGCTTACTTGGCGTACAAATAACGGCTTTTTTCTTCTCCAACCGCTTGATGATCCCTGTCATGGTAGGATGCGTGACCATCAGAGAATTTTCCAGATCCTTCTGATTGATTTCCTCTACGCCCTCCGATTCCAGCCTGCTCAATTCGCCCAATACTCTTAGCTGCGAAACGGTCAGATCCATCTTATTTGCCCGCTCTGCCAAACGCATTTTGAATTCATGGTCGAGAATGGCAAAACGCAATCCCGGTGCAATGTTTGTTTCCATAGTGCCCTCCAATAGGTAGCATATTACTTATATTAGCACACTCTATCCCGTGTGTCAAGTACACTGTTTCGCAGTTCTCTTTTCGTTGCCCACAGGCTGTAAATGCAGGCGATCACCTCGGACACCCATAACGCAAGCCATGCCCTGTCGATGCCCATGGTGCGGATGAGCAGCAGGCAGGGCACCAGCACCACCAGCTGCCGCAGGGCACCGCTGATCATGTTGACCATGCCGTTGCCCAGAACGGAGGCAAAATAACCGCACAAGATCGTGATGACCGCAGCACATCCGATAAACGAATACCGCCGAGGAGTTTTCCTACTTGGGAAGCATCCTCGACGGCTTTTCCCTTTAGTTTATGTAGCAGCGATCCTGTTTTACAAGCCAATCTTCACACAGCCACTGGGCTTCATCCTTTGTGCAGCAGGTGCAGTTGAAAAGCCCGCACAGGAGAACGAGCAGACTCGATAAGGATAAATTATCGGAAGTTGACCGTGAAAGGCCGGCTCCCGGCAATCTTTTTCGTTGGTTTAATCTTTAACGGAATTGTTCATCTCTTTCGATTGTGTATGTTGGTGCGGTCAACAGGTATCCTATGGAGTGTAAAGAACACGATAGGATGAGGTTGCACTATGAAAGAGCTTTTTGGACAGCGACTACGGGAGCAGCGTATAAAGCATGGGTTGACACTGGAACAGCTTGCGGAAAAATCCGAGCTTTCCTCCAACTATATCGGCATGGTAGAGCGTGGCTTAAAGGAACCCGGCCTTGCCACCATTGTTAAACTTCTGAACGCTCTGAATATTTCCGCAGACACATTGCTGTGTGATCTGGTTCCCAGTGCATCCCATGTGACCGACGATGAGATTTGCAAGCGGCTGGAAGGCTTGGCCCCCATCCAGAAAAAAGCGGCACTCGATCTGCTGGACACCTATATCGGCAATCTCCCTTACCTCACAAACGAGGAATAAAATCGCAAACTTTGCAAGCGCATCGGCTGAAATTTCGCCGATGCGCTTTTCTTTTGCATTCCTTTCGGCTATAATCATTCTTATAGGATGTATTGTTTCCCAAAGAGTTGATTTTGGGGGTGTCAAGATGAGAGAACCACGGTACAGCATTTTAGTCGATATTCAGGATGCGATCGAGCAGGCAAAGTGCGGCAAGCTGGCATTGTACTGGCAGCGTACCATCCAGCGGGAATACAGTTGCAAGAAAGCCACCCCTGCCGAACAGCAAGCGTATGAGCAGCTGCAGAGCATTCTCTCCGAAGTGCCGCAATGGAGCGATGAAGAAGATCTGCGCTCTGGCATGGAAGAAATCGGCGGCAAGGTCTGGTACTGCCACTACTGGGAGGAGCACTACTCCATGGTGGAGTTGACTGAGGACCGCAACGGAAAATTTAATGCTGCCTACGTTCTGGACAGGGACACTCCCCCGGAGGTGCGCCGGGAGGCCGCATTGCAAGCACAACAGGAGCTTGCGGAATGTATGCAGGCGTTGGGTATTGCGCTTTTGGACACGCCGGTTCCCGAACAGATGAAGTACGATTCTCTTGCCGAGGCCGCTTCCTTCCTTATGCAAGACCTCAACGACCCGGAGAGCATCACCGGGTAAAAAGCGTCCCGCAGGGATGCGCAGCCTGCATTGAAAAATGCAGAACAAAGGGGTTTGGGGCACTCCCCAACAAGCATTTTGCAACGCAAAATAAGCAGATGTATATACGTCTGCACTGCTTGCCACAACAATGCGTCCTTTTTGTCCGCAATTTGAAATTTTTAGATTGGAGAAAAACGCCATGCCAACCTTGGAATGGATCGGTAAAAATAAAGTCGTGAACCATCATCAGGAAGTTTCCTTCCGGGTGCTGGAACGGCAATACAGTTTTGATGAGCAGGGGCAGCACACCGCAGACAACGGCAGCGAGAACATGATCATCCACGGTGACAATCTGGAAGCACTGAAAGCCCTGCTGCCGCAGTATGAGGGCAAGGTGAAGTGCATCTACATCGTTATCTTACCCCCCATTCTAATGAGTATCCTAAGTTCGGAGAATGCTCAAAGGTTTAATCTGTGATCATCGCTGCCATCGATGCAAAGATCTATCTGCTTTTTGAACCAGATCCGGGTGCGGTAAAGGCTGTTCTGCCAAGCCAGATGCAGACGGACATCACGGACGGGAATTTCCTCGGTGGTGATTCGTCCGGCACCCTTCACTGTCATCTGTGCCAGTGTTCCAAAACGCACCGCTGCACCATTTATTTCTGGTTTTTCCTCGCTCATCAAGGTCAGTGCGATTTCGCCGGGGTAATCCGTTATATCCTGCATCTGCAAGCTGGTTTCTGTCATCTGCACGGTGCGGCGGTAGTACGTCAGCCCCGGAACCGGTCCGTATGCCGGGGCGATGTTCATAGAGATAGTGTGCAGGTCGCTGCCCACCTGCACTTCTGCTGCACGGTACTGGCTGCCCGGCAGCTGCTGCCAACGTTTGCCGTTCGGGTCGAACTCCGGCAGGTTATGCCAGCTTGACTGCATCGTCCAGATCTCATAGCGCTGGGCGCTGAAGGTCTTTTTGCTGTAGGTCTCCACGCCGATATCCACCAGCAGAGGTCTGCCGTCCCGGTATAGGGTCACACTGCCCACATCGTTGTGGTTATGGCTGTCGTTGTTGCAGCCAGCCTTGACCCCGGCGACCCAAGCTCCGCTGCGTGATACAAGGATCCCCACACTGGGGTACCAGACACTTTGTGCTTCTTGTGGCTGTGCCGTCCGGGCATACGTTAGCACTTCGTCCTCATACAGTGCCGTCTGGAGATGATAGTATAGGTTGATGCCCTCGCTGATATCCGGGTGATGCAGCCGATCCGGGTCTGCATTTTTTACTGCTTTGCTCCAATCCTTTGCGGCAAGGGTCATCAGCGGTGTACTGCCCACCCGCTTGCCGAACAGATATTCCCGCACACCACGCTCTCCGGCAAGGGGGCTGCAATCCGAAAAATTCAGGTAATACTTGCCGTCAACGTGCATTTTTACGATATACTCTGCCATGGCGCAAATTTTCGACTCCTGCCATACCGTATCAAATACGCCCGGTGCCATGGCACAAAGCAGTTCCAATGCTCCGTACATGGTCAATGCCGCATGGCGGTAATACTGTGCACCTTCGCTGCAGCAGCCGTCCTCGCCGTACTCATCCAGAAAGCAGTCCAGACTTGCCGCAGCATTCTTGATATAGATCGGTAGTTCTGCAGCGGGTACAAGCTGTGCTGCGGCGATCAGAACATTCTGGGTACACCAAGGTGTCCAGTTGTTGCACTGCTCTCCCTTACCGCCCATCCACCAGAAATGTTCCGTACAGTAAGGCTGAAGGATACGCTGTTCCACCTCCTGTTTCAGCCTTGCACATAGTCCGGGAGCATAAGCGTCCAGCTTTTTGCCCAGCAGACCATACACGGTTGCAATAAGTGCACCAGTCTCAGCTCCAAACAGATCTACAACGGGACGTTTCCGATCCGGCAAGGGGTGCGGCGGCGTATCCCGGACATAAAGGTTATGTGCAGGCACCTGCCATGCGCTCTCCTCGCAGATCGTCCAACAGGCATCTGCAACGGCTGGCAGAAAGCTGCCGTTTCCGCTGATAAGTTCTGCCATGGTCAGCGCACAAAGTGTGCGGCGGCGGACAAAATACGGCGCTTCGTAGTGGCTCCGGTTTCCTGTTCTGGTAAAATCCAGCCAGAGGGACAACGGCAGTTCTGGCAGCGCATCTGTGCTGTACAATACTTCGCTGCCTGCACGCAGCCAGCGTTCGGAACAGGAAAATGCACCCCACACCTGCCGTTCCGATAGGTCAGGAAACAATTTGGGGCGTTGCGGCGCATAGGGGCGCTCCAGCAGTTCGGTCAGCATGGCATTTTATCCTTTTTCTGTCGTGTATTTTTTCTGGTACTCTGTCGGTGTCATGCCCAGATAGCGTTTGAACACCCGTGTAAAATAGTAGGCATTTTCAAATCCCAACATATAGGAGATCTCATAGATGCGGTACTGCCCCTGCCGGATTAGTTCACTGGCACGGCGGCATTTCTGCTCGTTGATAAATTCCACCAGCGTCTGGTCGTACTGCTTTTTGAACAGCGCCGAAAGATAGCCCGGCGAGATGCAGATGTGTTCTGCCACATCCTGCAGCATAATGCGCTTGTCTACGTTATCCAGTACATACTGCCGGGCTTTTTCCAGTAAAGCGGAACGCCCCACCGGGTCGCACTGTCCCATCCGTGCGCTCAGTTCCGTTTTTATCAGTTCCAGCCACTCCAGCACCTGCTGCCGTGTGGCAAGCTGCTCGATGCTCTGCCGCCCCTTTGCGGTGTCAATCTCCAGAAATGCCGCCACAGCGCTGTAAATCCCACCGCAAAGCCAGAGAGCCTGACTTTGCTGGTGCGGCACCGTACTGACCCGGTCGATGGCACGCTTGAGCAGCAGTTCACACGCAACCGCATTTTTGGCGTTGATCTCGGTCTGCAGCCGGTCGCCGATGCCGCCCAGCGCAAGGCTGCCCCATTTCACCGGGGCAAAGTCCTCGTAAAACATGGCGTTGCTGCCAAAATAATAGTAGTTGTCCCGCAGCCCGAACAACTGCCGGCGGCAGCTCTCCAGACTTTCCGGTCCGGCAAAGCAGCTGGTCCCCATCACCGAAAGCTCTGTCTTTGCAATGGTGCGGCACGCTGCTCCTGCTTTTTCCGCAAAAATACGCAGGCGGCTTTTCCATCCATCGTTTTCCAACTGCCAGCAGAGCAAAAACAGGGTTTGGCTCTGTGCCGGAGTGTTTGCGGAGAACATCGCATTCTCCGGGAAGGTGTTCTGTGCTACTTCCCGGCAAAGCTCCCGCACCCACTCAAACGTCTTGGCACGTTCCTCCGGCGAAAAGTCCTTCCAACCAGATACGGCACTGAAATCCATCACCAGATAGGCAATTGCATAATTCTGCAATGCACCGTTTTCCGCCAACAACTCCACCGCATTTTCACTTGCGTAGCCGGGTTGGCTCTGCATCAGGCTCAGAAATGCTTTTTCCAGCATACTCTGGCGGTTATGTTCTAAATAGTCATCCACCATTTCCACCCGGTTGAGCTTTGCACGGGTCCTGCACTCTGCCTGCGCTGCGGCAAGACTGCGTTCCAGTGCCTCCGGTTCAAGATCGCTCTTGAGCAGATAATCCACCGCCCGGTAACGCAGAGAATGCTGCGCCAGTTGAAAATCCGGGTGATTGGTCAGCATGATGAACACCACATGGGGGAATTCCTTTGCTGCCTGCTGCAGAAGTTCCGTTCCTGTCATGCCCGGCATGGCAATATCGCAGATGACGATATCCGGGTGCAGGGTGCGTATTTTTTCCATCGCTTGCTGCCCATTGCGTGCCGTGCCTGCGATCTGGCAGTTGTTTTTATTCCAGTCGAGCATAAATTTGATGCCCGAAAGGATCAGTGGCTCATCGTCCACCAGCAATACCTGATACATTTTCACTCCTCCTTGGGAACACGCACCGTAACGCAGGTGCCAACCCCCGGTTCACTTTCGATGGTAAGACCGTATGCCTCCCCATACAGCATTTGCAGCCGCTTATGCACATTGCATACGCCGATGCCGTTGAGGGAGGCATGGCTGCGGGGACGTTCCTCGCTGAGCAGGGTGGGCAGGACATCCGGCGAGATGCCTGCGCCATCGTCCGTTACGCACAGCACAATATCGTTGCCTTCCTCTCGCCCGGTGACTGTAATCGTGCCGTTTTCTCCTGTGGGCTCAATGCCATGGAAGATTGCATTTTCCACAAGCGGCTGCAAGGTCAGCCTGATGATCCGGTAGCGGTATAGTTCCTTTGGCACTGTATCGTAGAAGGTAAATGCCTCCATATAGCGCACGGACTGGATCTCCACATAATCGTGCAGCAGGGCGAGTTCTTCTTCCAGTGTGATCTTATCCTGCGTGCCTTTTGCGATGTTTTTCAGCAGGTTGGACAGGCTGCGGGTCATGCTTTCAATCCCCGGACTTTTCTGGATCACAGCCATCCAACGGATGGAGTCCAGTGTATTATAAAGGAAGTGGGGGTTCACCTGACTTTGCAGCAGTTGGATCTCGATTTTGCGGCGCTGTTCGTAAGATTGCTCGGTGGTTTGCAGCAGATTTTCGATGCTCATGGTCATCTCGTTGACCGTGTGCCCAATCTGCCCCAGTTCTCCGCCTGCCTTTTCGATCTCCGGGTCATAGGAAAAATCGTTGTCCGCAATGCGGTGCAGGCGGTTGTTCAGCAGGCTGATGGGCTTGGTCAGGTATGCAGCAAGGATCAATGCCAACACCAGCGCCAGCAAAAAACTACTCAACAGGGTGGTGGCGACTGCCATCCGGGTCTGTGCACCGTCGTTGTCCAGACCGGTCATCTCAAAACAGGAATACAGCGATAATCCGCCAGCGTTCAGCCGGACTGCTGTCACCCTGAATTTCCGGTCGCCCAGCAGCAGCTCGGTGTTCTCGGCGCTTGCCTGTGCCAGCTGCCGGGCGGTAGGCATCTCTTCCTCGGTCAGGCTTTCCGGGCGGATCAATATGGTATCGTTGGTTGCAAGGAACAGCTTGCTCCACTCGTCGAAGGGTTCCAGCACATCGCAGAACAGATCCAGCCCCAGCTCTGCATATAAGTACCCATAGCCGCAGGTGCTGCCCAAGCCTCTGACCGGGCAGACAATCGCCAGCACATAAGGGTCTCTCCGCATCGCCATGTGGATGGAGTGCGCCGGGGCGATCATTGCCGCCGGGGGATTCTGCATCTGCATGATTTTCCGGTACAAGGGCTGCTGGGTGATGTGGTCGTAATCCTGCGGCGTTCCCATCGTGCGCCCGGCACCGCTGATAAACCTGCCATCGGTGTTGAACACGGTCAGCTGATCCACTGTACTATTCAGCGGAGAGGATGCCAGATATGCGTTCAGGCGGTTTTGTGCATCCAGTGCCTGCCGCATGGCATAGGCCGAGTGCCCCGTCTGCTCCAGCGCTGTTACCACCTGCACATCGTTGGCACACAGATTGCCCAGATCGCTCAGGTCCTCCAGATACTCGTTCAACTGATCGCTCAGCGTGGAAAGGTGCAGATCATCAATGCGGTCCGCTTTCTGCTGCAGCATCGTATTCATTTTATAATAAAGGAACAGACTGCCGAACAGGCTGACCGCCGCTGTACAAAGTACTGAGGTGAAGATCAGCTTCCATTTCAGGGTGAAAAAGAACCCGGTCCGGCTGTTTTTTCCGGGATGAAGGGTACATGATTTCATAGAGGTTTCCTCATCGTAAGTGGCAATATGATAGGGTGTCCGCACCTATATTTTAGCGCGAACCGCAAAAAAAGCAAGAAATCAGCCGTCGTGTGGTGGTTTTGTGTAAAAAAGTATGATATTGTAAAATAATACTACTCCCGGCTGCCGATTCTCTAAAATAGTATGGGAAGCCGTGCGTTTCCTGCGTTTACGAAGATGACGCCGTGTTCTAAAATAGAGACAACAAACGGAACACACCTGTGCCCCGTAGATCTGAATGTTTTAAGCATAGAGAAGAAGGAGAATATCTATGAAAAAGCTGATTTCCCGCCGTCAGTTCCTCGTTGCTATGGGCGCGATTGCTGCCACTGGTGCGCTGAGTGCCTGCGGCGGTGGTTCTTCCTCCACCACGACCACTGCATCCTCCGGCGCTGCTACTTCCAGCACCGCTGAAAATGTTTCCCTGAAGCTCGCTACCTGGGACAACACCTCCAACACCACCGTCTCCGATGCCGTTGCCGCATTCGAAAAGGCAAACCCGGACATCAAGGTGGAGATCATCGACATCCCCTCCGCAGACTACACCACCAAGCTGAGCGTCATGCTGAACGGCGGCAGCGATGTGGATGCCTTCTACATCAAGGACTCCGACACCGCCAAGAGTCTGGTGGAAAAGGGTCAGCTTGCCGACCTGACCGGTTACATTGCAGATGCAGGCATCGACCTGAGCGTGTACAACGGTCTGGCTGAGAACTTTGCCTTTGATGGCAAGCAGTATGCGCTGCCTGCCCGCACGGACTTCTATGTCATGTACTACAACAAGGATCTGTTCGATGCAGCCGGCGTGGCTTATCCCTCCAACAACTGGACTTGGGACGACTTTGAGGAGATTGCAAAGAAACTGACCAGCGGCACGGGTGCTACCAAGAACTACGGTGCATTCTTCCACACTTGGCAGGCTTGCGTTGAGAACTGGGGCGTGCAGGATGGCAAGCATACCATCATGGATTACGAGACCGGCTATGACTTCTTCAAGCCCTATTACGAGATGGCAGTGCGGATGCAGGACGAGGGCACCATTCAGGATTACGGCACCCTGAAGACCGGCAACATCCACTACTCCGGTCCCTTTGCACAGGGCACCGTGGGTATGCTGCCCATGGGCAGTTGGTTCATTGCTACCATGATCCAGAAGGTCAAGGACGGCGAGAGCAGCATCAACTGGGGCATTGCTGCTCTGCCGCACCCCAATGGAGTTGAGGCTGGCTGGACTGTCGGTTCCACCACTCCGCTGAGTGTCAACGCTGCCTCCAAAAAGCAGGATGCAGCATGGAAGCTGGTGGAGTTCATCACCGGCGAGGAAGGTGCCTCTGCTTACGCAAAGACCGGTGCCATTCCGGGCCGTGCAGATGCCGACGCCATTGCCGAGATCGCCAAGATGGACGGTATGCCCGATGGTGCTGCCGAGGCTTTGACCGTGAAGCACATCTCTCTGGACCGTCCCATCACCGATAAGGTCGGCGAGGTCAACCAGATGCTGGGCGAGGAGCACAGCCTGATCATGCTGGGAGAGCTGTCCGTTGCAGATGGTCTTGCTGAAATGGCAAGCCGTGCGGCAGAGATCCTGGGCTGAGCCTGAGCAATTTTTTCCGTTTCGGTATTACGGGGCGGGCGGTTCGCCCGCCCCATTTTTATCGTCATTTTATGGATAACCCACCCGAAAGGAGGAATCTCCCAGTGTCAACTGCTGCTAAAACCGAAAAAAAGCGTGTCATCTCTCTGAACACCCGTAACACGCTGGTCGGTCTTTCCTTTATTCTGCCCAACTTTATTGGCTTTGCGGTCTTTATTCTGGTGCCCGTCGTATTTTCCTTTGTCCTCAGCGTGATGAAGTGGGACGGCTTTACCGCCATGGAGTTTGTGGGACTGCGGAATTTTGTCAACATCTTCAAGGATCGTGTGTTCCGTGCAGCGCTGCGGCAGACCATCGTGTTCAGCGTGTTTACGGTCATTTTCAGTATGATCGCTGCGCTGGGGCTTGCGCTGCTGCTGAACACTAAGATCAAGTTTGTCAACTTCTTCCGCTCTGCGATCTTCTTCCCCTACGTTGCCTCCATCGTTGCAGTCGGTGCCGTGTTCAAGGCCATGTTCCTGAAAGACGGCGGCCCCATCAATCAGTTCCTGAGCATGATCGGTGTTCCGGCAGAGCTGCTGCCCGGCTGGCTTTCTTCGACCAAATGGGCGCTGATGGCAGTCATCATCGTGCAGGTATGGAAGAACATGGGCTATTTTATGCTGATCTATCTTGCGGCTTTGCAGGATATCCCGTCCAGTCTGTACGAAGCCGCGAGCATTGACGGCGCAAGCAAGTGGCGGCAATTCCGCTCCATCACCTTCCCCATGCTGACCCCCAGCCATTTCTTTGTATTTATCATGCTGACCATCAACAGCTTCAAGACCTTTGATCTGATCTTTGCATTGACCGAGGGCGGCCCCGGCACCTCCACGACCTTGCTGAGTATGTACATCTACAACCAGTCCTTCATCTCTTGGAATTACGGCAGTGCCTCTGCTGCGGCGATCATCCTGCTGCTGATCGTTGGCTCCATCACCCTGTTCCAGTTCAAGGCAGAGAAGAAATTCAACGACTTTATGTAACGAAAGGAGCCTTTTCAATGAAAAAGACCAAACAGGACCTCTTCGTACAGGTCTGCGTTTATCTGCTTCTGATCCTCATCACGGTGGTCACCTTATTGCCGCTGGTGTGGATGTTCTCCGCTTCCTTCAAGCTGGACAGCGAGGTATTCAGTGTTCCCATCCAGTGGATCCCCAAGACCTTCCACTTTGAGAACTACGTCCGCATCTGGCAGAAAATTCCCTTTGGGCTGTTCACCTTCAACAGCTTCAAGCTGACCATCATCGTCACCTTCATTCAGGTCCTGACCTGTTCCTTTGCCGCCTACGGTTTTTCCAAGTGCAAATTCCGTGGCCGTGACACCCTGTTCCTGTGCTACATTGCCACCATCGCTATTCCATGGCAGATCTATATGCTGCCCCAGTATTCGCTGATGCAGAAGCTCCATCTGGTGGATACCCATTTGGGCTACATCCTGATGCAGTCCTTTGCCGCATTTGGCGTATTCCTGCTGCGTCAGTTCTACCAGAGCGTGCCCAACGAACTGATTGAGGCAGCACGCATTGACGGTCTGTCGGAATATGGCTGCTACTTCCGCATCGTGCTGCCGCTGGCAAAACCCGCTATCGCCACCCTGACCATCTTCACCTTCGTCAATACTTGGAACGACTTCATGGGTCCCATGATCTACTTCAACAGCGAAGCCAACAAGACCATCCCGCTGGGCATCCGGATGTTCATTGGTCAGTATTCCAGTGAATATCAGCTGATCATGGCGGCCAGCGTTGTGGCGCTGCTGCCGATCCTGATTTTGTATGTGTTCTGCCAGCGCTTCTTTGTGCAGGGCATTGCCACCAGCGGTCTGAAGGGGTAAGAACCGCCTTTGCAAACAGCCGGACCGTTCCTGTTTTTCCGGGAACGGTCTTTTTTAAGGAGACAACATCATGGTCACAGATTTCAAACCTGCTCTTGCCGCTGCGTGCAGCATCCTGCACGGCAATCTGCCCCGGTTTACCAGCAAGTTTCAAAGCTCCAACAGTGAGCACAACTTTTATCTTCCCTCTGAAAACGTCGAGTGGACCACCGGCTTTTGCACCGGGGAATACTGGCTGGCATGGGAACACACCCACGAGGATGCGTTCCTGGATGCTGCGATGCTTCAGGTAGACAGCTTTCTGGATCGTATCCAGCAGAAGATCGACGTAGACCACCACGATATGGGCTTTTTGTATGTACCTTCCTGCGTGGCTGCCTATAAACTTACCGACAGCGAGATCGGCAAAAAAGCGGCTCTGCTTGCCGCCGACCAGCTTTGCACCCGTTTCCAGCAGAAGGGGCAGTTCCTTCAGGCGTGGGGTGCGCTGGGCGCAAAGGAAAATTACCGCCTGATCATCGACTGCCTGCTCAACCTTCCGCTGCTGTACTGGGCAAGCGATGTGACTGGGGATAGCCGCTACCGTAAGATTGCTCTTGCACACACTGCTACCAGCATGGCGCATCTTGTACGGGCAGACCACTCTACCTTCCACACCTTCTTCTTTGACCCGGAGACCGGCGAAGCACTATACGGCTCCACCCAGCAGGGCTACAAGGACGGTTCCGCATGGGCACGGGGACAGGCATGGGGCGTGTATGGCATGGCACTTGCCTACCGCTACACCCACGAGCCCAAGTGCATCGAGCTGTTTTACGACATCACAGATTATTTTATCCAGCACCTGCCTGCAGACCGCATCCCCTATTGGGATCTGACCTTTACGGATGGCGACGAACCCCGTGATTCCTCTGCTGCTGCGGTAGCAGCCTGCGGTATTCTGGAAATGCTGCCCTTCCTGCCGGAGGAAAAAGCGGCTTATTACCGCAAGATTGCGCTGGAACTGGCAGATGCTCTGGTGCAGCAATGCGCTGTGACCGACCCTGCTGTTTCCAACGGCTTGCTGCTGCACGGCGTTTATGCAAAGAATTCGCCCTACAACCCCATCCCGAAAGACCGCGGTGTGGACGAATGCAACACTTGGGGCGATTACTTCTATCTGGAGCTATTGACCCGCCTGACCACCCATTGGGATCCCTACTGGTAAAAGGAGGTGCGTACAATGAGTGAGAGCAGACTCTGGTGCCCGGACCCCGCCGCTGCGGCACAGGCTTGTGCTGCACAGTATCCCCAGACCCGTGCCCATACGCTGGAGATCGCAGACGAGATCTGTCAGCATATTTTCACCTTCCGGGACCATTGGGAGATGGAGCGTGTCCGCACGCCCGTTGCCTTTGGTGCCGAGGTTTCCTCCATTGACTGGGCGCTGATTCCCTTTGGAGACCCGGAATGGGTGTACGCCATGAACCGCCACACCAGTTTCGTCAATCTGGCAAAGGCGTGGCTCTATACAGGGAAGTCCATCTATGCCGATACCTTTGCGGAATTGGTGGATGACTGGATCAGCCGTGTTCCTCTGACCGAGCAGAGCAGCGCCGGCACTTGGCGCAGTCTGGAAGCCGGGCTGCGTGCCGCAAACTGGCTGCGGGTGCTGCGGCTGTTCCACGGCAGCAGCATCCTGACCCCGGAGCGTCAAAAACGGATGGAGAACTGCCTTTCTGTCCACGGCGAATATCTGGCAAGTGCCTTCCACGATTTTCACCGCCTGTCCAACTGGGGCGTTTTGCAGGACCATGGGCTGTATCTTCTGGGGCTGCACCTGAACCGGGAGGACTGGTGCACCCTTGCCGCAGAGCGGATCGCCCAAAACCTGCATCTTTCAGTTTTTGCGGACGGCAGCCATTGGGAGCAAAGCCCGCTGTACCATTGCGAGGTTTTGCAGTGTGTTCTGGATATGCTGTGGGCGGCAAAGCAGAACAGCCGCACCCTGCCTGCTGAGATCAGCGAAAAGGCGCACGCCATGTGCCGTGCCCTGCGCATCTGGCTCAAGCCCAACGGACACCTGCTGCTACAATCGGATTCCGACGATGTGGATGCACGGGACCTGCTGGTTTCCGGTGCGCTGCTGTTTCAGGATGCGGCTCTCTGCCCGGAGGGCATCACCGCCCTGTGTGCTGAAAATCTCTGGGATCTCGGCGTGGAGCAGCAGACTGCATATTCTGCCCTGCTTTCTTCGGCACAGCCGCTGCACAGTTCCCGAATGCTGCCGGACAGCGGCAACTGTATGCTGCGCGGGGGCGAGGGTTCCTATGTTCACATGCACTGCGGCTGTCTTGGATCCGGTCACGGTCACGCCGACCTGCTCCATGTGGATGCAGGCATTGCCGGTGAGGATGTTCTGATCGACTCCGGTCGCTACACTTACGTCAACACCCCGCTGCGGCAGGAGCTGAAAAGCCCTGCTGCCCACAACACCACCCGTGTAGATGATCTCGATTTCAGCACCTGTCTGGATAGCTGGGGCTATTCGGCGCTTGCCATCCCGGTCAAGGGGGAACACCGCTTTACAGAATCTGCCGATTACGTCAGCGGTGCCCATCTGGGCTATCTGAAGCAGGGCTTGCTGCCCATGCGTAAGCTGGTATTCCTGAAGAAACTGAACGTTTTGCTACTATTCGACCAGCTCTTTGGAGAGGGCTGCCACACCTTTGAACAGAACTTCCACTTCGGAGAAGGTGAAGTCACGCTGGAAGGCAGCACCGTATTTTGGAAAGGGCAGCACGCCTGTGCCGCCCTGCAATGCCTTGGCAGCAATGCACAGCTCCGGCTGCATCCGGCTCCCTATTCCCACGAGTACAACACCCTTGTGGAAGGCAGTGCCCTGACCGTGCAGCGCACGGCAGAGCATTTCAACTGGTTCGTCACCGCCCTGCACCTGATGCCGGATGCCTGCACTGCACCCATGCACGCAGAGCTGCTCCCGGTATCCAAGCTGCGTGCCGACATCACCCTTACGGATGCACAGGCACAAGCCGTGCGGGTCACTGTCGGCGAAAAAACCTGCGTTGCCCTTCTCTGCCATTCCGAGGTCATCAGCGAGGTAGACCTGCTTTCTGCCGGAGAATACTCCGGCTACGGCAAGGTTCTGATCTTTGACCCTGCACACCCTCACGGTCTTTGCCTTGCGTGGTGATATTTTTTAGCCATCTTCTTTCTCTTTCATACAGCATATCCCAGCACAAAAAGCCCCATGCCCAGCACCTCATTTGATGGTGCGGACATGGGACTTTTTGCTTTTACAGGTGGATTCTTATGCCCTTGTCAGTATCAGGCACTCATACGGACGCAGGGCATCGTTTCTGTCAGGATAGTTTCCCAGCAGCTTATCTGCGTCTGCCCAGCCCTCTGGCAGGGTGTAAGGTGCGTCATGCTCAGTCAGGTTGCACAGCACTAGCAATTCTTCCCCATCTTCAGCACCATAGCGGCGGTAGGCCAGCAGATCCGCATTGTCCGGGTAAAGAAACTCGATCTTGCCCTCGCTAATGACCTTGTGGGTCTTGCGCAGATGCACCAGCGTCTTGTAGAAGCTGCGCACAGAATCCGGGTCATCCATCTCAGCGGCGGCGTTGATGGCCTTGTAGTTGTCCGCCACACCGATCCACGGCGTTCCGGTGGTAAAACCTGCATTTTCGCTGCTATTCCACTGCATCGGGGTGCGGGAATCATCCCGGCTGCGCTGTGCAATGATGTCCAGCGTTTCTTCCTCGGACTTGTCCTGCTCCCGCAGAATTTTATAGTAGTTCCGGCTTTCCACATCGCGGTATTGGTCAATGGATGTGAAGTGCGGGTTCGTCATGCCCAGTTCTTCGCCCTGATAAATGTAGGGGGTGCCGCGCATGAAATGGATCGCTGCCGCCAGCATTTCGGCACTTTGTTTCCAATATTTTCCGTCACTTCCAAAGCGGCTCACCGCACGGGGCTGGTCGTGGTTGCACCAGAACAGGGCATTCCAGCCGTTGTGCTCCTGCATTCCTTCCTGCCAGGTCTGGAACAGCTTCTTCAGTGCCATGTGGTCAGGCGGCATCAGTTCCCACTTCTGCCCATTCTTGTAATCCACCTTCAGGTGGTGGAAATTAAAGCACATACTCAGCTCGTGGCGGTCTGCACCTGTGTAGCCGATGCAGTTTTCCAGCGAGGTGGAGGACATCTCGCCTACGGTCATCATGCCGTCGATGCCGCCCGCGGCGACCAGTTCCTTCAGGTACTTGTGGACGTTGCGGCCATCGGTGTAGAAGCGGCGGCCGTCGCCCTCGTAGTCGTCCTCATAAAATTCCGGCTTGGAGATGACATTGATGACGTCAAAGCGAAAGCCCTTGATGCCTTTCGCCTTCCAGAAGCGCAGGATGTCGGCCATTTCCTCCCGCACGGCGGGGTTCTCCCAGTTCAGGTCGGCTTGCATAACATCGTACAGGTGCAGATACCACTTGCCGAGCCATGGCACATACTCCCATGCAGGGCCGCCGAATTTCGACACCCAGTTCGTCGGGTAACGGTCAGGTGTGCCGTCCTTGAAGATGTAGTAGTCCTGATATTTCTGATCTCCGGCCAGTGCTTTTTTGAACCATTCGTGTTCGGTGGAGGTGTGGTTGAACACCATGTCCAGCATCAGGCCGATGCCGCGCCTGTCCGCCTCCCGGATCAGCTCCTCCAAGTCCTCCATCGTGCCGTAGCGGGGGTCGATGGAGCGATAGTCCGAAACGTCGTAGCCGTTGTCTCGCTGCGGAGAAGGAAAGAATGGGGTCAGCCAGAGCATATCCACGCCCAGATCTGCCAGATAGTCCAGCTTGCTGGTAACACCTTTCAGATCGCCAAAGCCGTCACCGTTCGAGTCCATGAAGGATTTCGGGTAAATTTGGTAGACAACTTTATCTTTAAAATCATTCATGGTACACACCTCACAAAATCAGGCAACGCCTTTTTTCTTGCCGACGATG
>Ga0129310_1000939_pt1 | contig 29305 bp, 26 predicted proteins | sample Go1ome_2_FD_94433 | JGI IMG/M metagenome (GOLD analysis project Ga0129310, IMG submission 94433) | Western lowland gorrila individual fecal microbial communities from Wisconsin, USA - Go1022A metagenome | ecosystem: Host-associated > Mammals > Digestive system > Large intestine > Fecal | place... | reverse complement strand
TTACAAGACCGTCTGCAAGGGAGAGACCGGCTTTCGGGAGGCCGTGCGGGTGGAATACGACCCCGGGCAGGTGAGCCTCGACGCGCTGCTGCTGGCCTACTTCTATGTCATCGACCCAACGGTGCAAAACCAGCAGGGCAACGACCGGGGCAGCCAGTATCAGAGATGAAAGCAGAGGGTTACGGATATCTTCTGTATCTGTTCGAGGAATGAGTTCGCAAAATACAATGATATAATAAGCAGCGGCCCAATCATTATGAACCGGGACGCTGTCGTTTATGCTCATGTCGGTTTATTCAAACAGGACGTTCAGCTTGCTGTTCAGAATCAGATCGGCATAAGCAAGCGGGTCGTTGCAGATCAGATAATCCAGCTCTGACCGCTGGAAGCGGTTATCGGCAACTTCGTTTTCAACGGCGGTGAAGTCAATGGAAATCTGGCTTCTATCGTCAAAAACCAATTCTACGCAGGCTGTGTCGATGTTGAATTGATAGGATATAAGCTTGCTCATGGTCATACCTCCAAGATGTTTTTTGAGGTGAATCAGGCGGTCAATTCCGGGTGATTATTGGCAGAAATCATACCGAAACCCGTTGCAAATCATTCAAAATAAGTCGTTGCGAACGGTTAGTACGTATAAAATAGCTGGCTACAAAACAGCTACAAAATTCGTAAGAAATCTATGTACAGCCCGAAATACGTGGATTATTTGGACAAAATGCGTATCGAGAGTGCATTTTATAACCCTAAATCAAAGCCCAAGACTTGAGTGGGAATAAGCCTAAACTGAAAAGAATATAAGTTATATCCAAACGGATCGCAGGATGCCTTTTCACCGTTCCATGCGGTCTGTTTGTGTGTTATAATAAAATGTATGCCAAAAAGGCGAATACTTAGTCGGAGAGAATTATGGTGAAAAGCACAACGCGGGACATGACAAAGGGCAGCCCATGGAAGCTGATAGCGGGCTTTGCTCTGCCTGTTTTGCTCAGTCAAATATTTCAGCAGCTTTATAACACAGCGGACACACTTATCGTGGGTCGCTTTTTGGGGGACGAGGCGCTGGCGGCGGTCAGTTCGTCCGGTCCGCTGATATTCCTGCTCATAAGCTTTTTTGAAGGCCTTACCATGGGCGCAAGCGTCACCATTTCGCGTTATTTCGGCGCGGATGATAAGGAACGGGTGCAGCGCGCCATACATACAAACATTCTGGTCAGCACCATGAGCGGCCTTTTTCTTACGGGCTTCGGCATAATAATGACGCCGCATATACTCGGCTGGATGGGTACTGATCCTGAGGTGCTGCCGGACGCGATAGCTTATTTCCGCTATTATTTCATGGGCATATTGTCCGTGGTGCTCTATAATGCATGCAAAAGCATAATGAACGCGCTTGGCGACAGCCGCAGGCCGCTTTATTATCTGTTGCTGTCCTCGCTTACGAACATAGTGCTGGACGTGCTGTTCATAGGCGTGTTCCATTGGGGCGTGTGGTCGGCGGCGTTTGCAACTACAATTTCGCAAACCATCAGCATGGTGCTTTGTATGATACATTTGTCCTCCAAAAACACGGCGTTCCATATCCAATGGAAAAATCTGCGCATAGACCGCGAGATGCTGGGCCAGATAGTGCGCTACGGCCTGCCTTCCGGCGTGCAAAATTCCGTAATTGGCCTTGCAAACGTTATCGTGCAGACGAATATAAACTCCTTCGGCAAAATCGCCATGGCGGCATACGGTACCTATGCAAAGCTTGAGGGCTTCGCCTTTCTGCCGATTACCAGCTTCACTATGGCGCTTACAACATACACCAGCCAAAACCTTGGCGCTTGTGAATACGAGCGCGCCAAGAAGGGCGCACGCTTCGGCATAATCTGCGCAATGATATTGGCGGAGCTGATAGGCGTTGCAATGTATATATTCATGCCCAAGCTTGCCGCGCTGTTCAGCAGCACGCCGGAGGTAATAGCCTACGCTACCAAGCAGGCGCGCACAATTGCACTGTTCTTCTGCCTGCTGGCGTATTCTCACGCGGTGGCGTCCGTATGCCGCGGCGCGGGCAAGGCATTTGTGCCAATGACAATAATGCTCGTCGTTTGGTGCGTGCTGCGCATAACCTATATAACCATAGCCATGCGCATATCGCACGATATACAGCTTGTGTACTTCGCTTATCCGCTCACTTGGTCAATAAGCTCGGTAATATACTTCCTGTACTATCATTTCTCCAACTGGGTGCATGGCTTTGAACAAGTTCGCCACCGCGACGCGCTGGAAAAATAGCATGACATAAAAAGAAACAACCTCAGGGTATATTTCGGAGATCGTTTTGATTATATGCCCACGTACTCTATCCCACTCAACACCCCGTCCTCAAACCTGAGCACGAAGCATGACGGTGTGGAGATGGGGCCATTGAGCACGGTGGCGCCGCTGAACGTGATGCGGCGCAGCTTTTTACCGGCATCCGTAACGGTTATGGTGCAGTATTGCTGAAGATAGGCGCATATCGCAGCCGCATGGGATACTACTGCTGCGGCCTCGCCGTCTTTTGTTTGCGTAAGAATATCGCTTATGGCTGCCGTCATCCGCGTGCGGACGGTACGGAAGGACTCGCCGCCCGTGTTGGCAAAGTCGCAGTCGGTATATTGACGTGCCCATGCCTGTATGGTGAACGTGCCTTGCTCGCCCGTTTCCCGCTCGGCAAGCCGCGCATCTGTTATTATGCTTTTGCTTATCGCTTCTGCGGTTTCATATGCCCGCCTGTATGGCGAAGAATAAACCGCCACGGCTTCGCTTGGCCTTATTTTGTTCCAGAATCGTTTCGCGGCGGCTTTGCCGTCCGCCGTGAGCGGGATCTGGCTGTTGGCGGCGGTGCTTTGCCTGTCCGGCGCGGAATGTCTGAACAAATAGATGGTTTTCATGAATTATGCATCCTTAGCTATGTAATCAATGTTCGCTATGCTCCGTCATGTCGTGGTTTTGGCAGCTTTGCGCCACCTGCCGCAATGGCAAGATAGTCGCGGTTGAATTGAGCAACGCCGCACGGGCGGTCATGGCGGGGTCTACCGATACCGGCTTCATTGCGTCCTCTCTTTATCATTCTTTATGTTAAAACATATCGGGCAAAAAGAAAAGCAAAAGTTGGCTATCTGATTGCAAAATCCTGCCTAACTAATGTGCGTTAGGATGAATATGATATCCGTTTGAACGAAAAATGTCAATAAGTTTTTTAGATTTGCTTTAGCGTAGCCCGGCGCGGCGGAATGTGGTAAAATAAATCTGATTGTATGGAGGATAAGCATATGGAACTTGTCTATGATTATATAAGGAACGATGCGCTCAGGCATCAGCTTAATGTGCTCACGAGGAAAACATTCGGCTTTGATTTTGAAAAGTGGGTCGCGAACGGCTATTATGAAGGCGACTATATCCCGTATTCGTTCGTTGAAAACGGGAAGATGCTTTCAAACGTCTCTGCCAACAGAATGCGCTTTTTGCAAAACGGCGTAGAACGCAACTATATTCAGATAGGCACCGTTATGACGGATGAAGTACACCGAAACAAGGGCTTAGCAAGGCGGCTTATAGAGTATGTTGTGGCGGAATATAAGGATAAATGCGACGGCATATATCTTTTTGCCAATCTTGAAGCGCTCGGATTTTACAGAAAAACGGGCTTTTCAGAAGGCGTTAAGGAGTACCGCTGCACGCTGAAGCCGAACATGATAACCAAGGCCGCAAACGGCAGTGCGTTCACAAAAGCGGGGGAGGGCATGAGGCAAAAATATACTGCCGCCGTAAGAAACGCCGCGCCGAATGCCGCGTTCGATCAGCTGAACCGTTTCGGCTTGCAGATGTTCTATACAGCGGATATGGACAGCGTATTCTATGCGGGCGATATTGACTGCTTTGCCGTAATGGAGCAGGATGGCGGTGCGCTGACGCTGCAAAGTGTTATTTGCCAAAACAAAATATCGCTTCGCAACGTGCTGCCGCGCATAACCGCAGAGTACGACAGCCTTATGCTTGGCTTTACACCTGTTGCGGAGGATGCAGATATGTTTGATTTCGCTGCATATGACGGCGCGGATGATTACCGCTTATTTTATATTGGTGACAAGCTGAAAAGCATAGGAGAGCAACGACTTCTTTTCCCCGAAATGTCCCATGCGTAACGCAATTTTACATATAGTACACTTTTTATCCGGTGTGCTTTTGCAGCGGTTTATGGTATAATGCGGCAGGAAAGGATGGATATGCGCATGGCAGGATACGTTGTTGGCATAGGCGCGGCCAATTTGGATGTGCATGGGCGCAGCATAAACAGCATAAAACTAAGGGATTCAAATCCCGGCAGGCTTAATATGTCCGCCGGCGGCGTAACAAGGAACATACTTGAAAACATGAGCCGCATGGGCATGGATGTGCAGCTTATAAGCGCCATGGGCACGGATGTTTTCGGCGAAAGAATAATGGAAAGCTGCGCAGCAGCCGGCATAGGCACTACGCATGTGCTGCGGCTGAGCGGGGAAACAAGCTCCAGCTATATTGCCATGCTGGATGATAACGGCGACATGCTGCTGGGCATGAGCGATATGCGCATACTTAAAAAGCTCAGCGCGGAGCATATCCGTAAAAATGCCGAACTTATAGCCAATGCGGATGCCGTGATAATAGACGGCTGCCTTGCGGAGGAAACCATAGATGAAATACTGAACGTTGCAGACGGCGCAAAAGTATTTGCTGACCCTGTGTCCACGGCCTATGCCCGTACCATAGCCAAATTTACGGACAGACTGCATCTTGTTAAGCCGAACCTTATGGAGCTTGAAGTGCTCAGCGGCGTTAAGGCGGAAACGGATGCGGAGATAATAGCCGCAGCGGGTGCCGTGCTTGCGCGCGGAACGTATGCTGTTGCGGTAAGCCTTGGCAAACGCGGCTGCTATTATGCTGACAAAAGCGGGGAAAGCTTTTTTGCCGCGCTTAAACCGATTGATACAATGGCGAATGCCACCGGCGCGGGGGATGCGTTTATGGCAGGGCTGGTGAGCAGCATTGTGCGCGGGATGAATATGCGATGCAGCGTGAACTATGCGCTTGCGGCGGGCATAGCGGCAATAATGAGCGAAAAAACAATAAATGAAAACATGAGCGATGCGCTCATAAGAAATATTATAGAAAAATACAGCTAAAGGGAGGATAAAACTTTTATGGAACTGAACAAATATATCGACATTCAGCCGGAAATAGCCGAGGCACTTACGGAAAACCTGCCCGTAGTCGCGCTTGAAAGCACGATACTGAGCCACGGTATGCCGTATCCCGAAAACCTTGACTTTGCGGCGGAAGTGGAGCGCGCTGTGCGCAGCGAAGGCGCTATCCCTGCCACAATGGCAATAGTGGGCGGTCGGGTGAAAATAGGCCTTACCAAGGATGAACTTGAGCTGATGTGCAAGGCGGAAAACGTGGGTAAGGTTAGCCGCCGCGACTTTGCGATATACGTTGCAGAGGGGCGCAACGGCGCCACAACCGTGGCAAGCACAATGATGTGCTGTGCATATGCTGGCATACAGGTTTTTGCAACCGGCGGCATAGGCGGCGTGCATAGGCACGGCGAGGTCACCATGGATGTTTCTGCCGATTTGCAGGAACTTGCGCATACCAACGTTACAGTCGTTTGCGCGGGCGCGAAGCAGATATTGGATATAGGCCGCACGCTTGAATATCTTGAAACTATGGGCGTGCCGGTTATAGGCAACGGCACAAATGATTTCCCCGCCTTCTATTGCCGCAAGAGCGGCTACGGCGTGGATTATGCCGCTAAGGATGAAGCTGACATTGCCAAGCTTATCCATACCAAGCAGGAATTGGGCCTGAAGGGCGGCATGCTGATAGGCAACCCCATACCCGAAGAATATGCCATGGACTTTGACTACATGGAAGAAGTTATACAAAAGGCGCTTGTTAAGGCGGACGAAGCCGGCGTGCACGGCAAGAATATAACGCCGTTCCTGCTTGCAAGCATAAAGGACATAACCGGCGGCAAGGCATTCGAGGCCAACGTAAAGCTGGCGCTGAACAACGCCCGCTGCGCGGCAAAAATAGCCAAAGCGCTCAGTGACATGGAGTAAATTAAAAAGGCGGCATGAGCCGCCTTTTTAGTTGCTTGATTTACAGTCCCATTTTCTCTTTGACTTCCTTGAAGCACTTGACGGCAAATTCAAGGTCTTCCTTACTGTGCCCTGCGGAGACCTGCGTACGGATGCGCGCCTTGCCCATGGGCACAACGGGGTAGCAGAAGCCTATTACATACACGCCCTTTTCAAGCATGCGCGCGGCAAATTCCTGCGCGGTGCGGGCATCGTAAAGCATAACGGGCACTATTGGGTGCGTGCCGGGCAGCACATCGAAGCCAAGCTTGCCGAGCTCACTGCGGAAGAAGGCCGTGTTTTCATGCACCTTGTCGCGAAGGGCGGTGGAGGTGGTGAGCATCTCCAGCACCTTCAAGCTGGCGGCGCATATGGCCGGGGCAAGCGCATTGCTGAAAAGATACGGCCTGCTGCGCTGCCTGAGTAGATCTATTATCTCCTTCTTTGCGCAGGTGTAGCCGCCGCTCGCTCCGCCAAGGGCCTTGCCAAGCGTGCCGGTAACTATGTCCACGCGGCCCATAACGCCGCAGGCTTCCGCCGTGCCGCGGCCGTGTTCGCCCATGAAGCCAACTGCATGGGAATCGTCCACCATTACGAGCGCGCCGTATTCATCGGCCAAATCGCATATGGCGGGGAGGTTGGCAATGTAGCCATCCATGCTGAATACGCCATCGGTAGCTATAAGCTTTATGCGGCAATCCTTTGCGGCCTCAAGCTGAGCCTTAAGATCGGCCATGTCGTTGTTCTTGTAGCGGAAACGCTTGGCCTTGCAAAGGCGGATGCCGTCTATTATGCTGGCATGGTTCAGTTCATCGGATATTATGGCGTCCTCTGTGCCGAGAAGCGTTTCAAACAGGCCGCCGTTTGCGTCGAAGCAGGAGGAATAAAGTATGCAGTCCTCTGTGCCTACGAACTCGGCGAGCTTCTTTTCAAGCTGCTTGTGTATGCCCTGCGTGCCGCAGATAAAGCGAACGCTGGAAAGGCCGAAGCCCCATTTGTCATAGCTTTCCTTGGCTGCTTCAATAAGCTCCTTATTGTTGGAAAGGCCAAGATAGTTGTTGGCGCACATGTTCAGCACGCCGTGCGTGGTGGTGGTGTCTATACGGGCGCGCTGCTCTGTGGTAATGATGCGCTCGTCCTTGTACGTTCCCGCCTCGCGGATGCCTTCAAGCTCTTTTGCGTAGATCTCGTATGCGTTCTTCATTGTGCTTTGCTCCTCCTTTTTATTTCTCCCAGGAAAGTATTACCTTTCCGGAATGGCCGCTGTTCATGGCTTCAAAGCCCTTTTCAAATTCCGTGTAATGATAGCGGTGCGTTATTATTGGGGTCAGGTCAAGGCCCGCCTGTATCATGGCTATCATCTTGTACCAGGTTTCAAACATCTTCCGGCCGTAAATGCCCTGAATGTTCAGTCCCTTGAATATAACGTCGTTCCAGTCTATTACGGTGCCGGGGCCGGCTATGCCCAATAGCGCCACTTTGCCGCCGTTGCGCATGGACTTGAGCAGCTGATTGAGCGCCTTGCCGTTGCCACTCATTTCAAGGCCAACGTCAAAGCCTTCAACCATCCTGTGCGCAGCCATGGCATCCTCAAGTTTTTCATGGGTCAGGTTTACTGTTGCGGTGGCGCCCATCTGCTTTGCTATGTTCAGCCTGTAATCATTTACGTCGGTCACTATTATGTTGCGCGCGCCGTTCTGGCGGCAGATGCCAACGGCCATCATGCCTATGGGGCCTGCGCCGGTTATGAGCACGTCCTCGCCCACAACGTCGAACATTGTGGCGGTGTGCGTGGCGTTGCCGTATGCGTCAAAGAAGGAAATTATGTCCTCCGGAATATCGTCCGGCATAAGTATAACATTGGTCTTGGGTATGCATACGTATTCCGCAAACGCGCCCTGCCTGTCTACGCCAACGCCCTTGGTCTCCTTGCACCATTGGCCGTTGCCCGCGCGGCAGTTGCGGCAATGGCCGCATACTATGTGCCCTTCGCCGGATACGATTTGACCGACTTTATATTCAGTGACGCCCGGGCCGAGCGCGGCGATTTCGCCAACGTATTCGTGGCCTATTACCATGGGCGGATTGATATGCTGCTGGCTCCACGGGTCCCAGTTGTAAATATGCACATCCGTGCCGCATATGGCCGTTTTGTGTATTTTGATAAGCACCTCGCCTATTCCCGGCTCGGGAACGGGTACCTGGGTAAGAATAAGTCCTTTCGCGCGCTCCGGTTTAACAAGCGCATCCATCATTTTCTGCATACCATAAACCTCGCTATAAATTATTTTGTAGATGTGTTACCGCGCTGTCCACGCTGTACAGACATATTATACGGTCTTATCCGTCTAAAATCAATGGCATATATAAATAAAAGGCCAAATACAACAAGAATGCTGCTTTGACCTGTTCGCTGTAAATATACTTGTGTGCGTTAAATGCGGACAAATCCCGTGTGGCTTTATTTGAAATACATGTGTGTCAATTCTGCGGACTTATTGATCAGCGAATATTCGCCGTTCTGGCTTACGAGTGCATAGCCTTCGCTGAACGGCTCTGCCGTATCGAACTGCGGCTGAATAACATATTCGCCGGAGGTGCTTATGTATCCCCAAAGCCCTGTTTCGTCATCAAGCACGGCGGCAAGCCCGTTTGAGAATGAGCGCGCATCGCGGTACTTATTGGCGATTTCAAGCGAACCGCGCGCGTCTATATATCCCCACTTGCCGTCTAGCTGCACCGCGGCATATCCGCCCACGAAGCTGAGCCCGTCCTGATAACGGGTTTTATAGGCCGTCTGCGCCTTACTGTTGAAATAATAAACCTCGCTGCCGTCGCGTATAAGGGCGTAGCCTTCGCTGTATGCCGTGCCATATTGCTTGGAGGACAGCGTGGCTATCTTTTCGCCGACCTTATCGATAATATAGCTGTTGCCGCTTGAGGAACGGGCGAATGCAACGTCCGCACCGTAGTCGCTTACTTCGCTCCATTTTTGGGATACGGCAATGTCGCCGTTTATGTCTATAAATCCGTATTCGGAGCCGGAGCGCGCCATGGCCCTTCCGCAATGGAAATCGCCCACTTCGCGGTAAGTATAGTCTATTATCAGCTTACCCGTGCGGTCTATATAGCCCCATCTGTCGCCCGATTCAACGGCGGCCTTATCCTCGCTGAAGCTGCGCACGCTGCCCCATACAGGCTCCACTACCCATGCGCCGGAGCGGTTGATAAGCCCCCACATGCCGCTTTGCGCGGCGAAGGCAATCTCGCCATCGAACTCATTGGCATCGGAGAACATGGCTTCTATGACAACTTGGCCTGATGTGTTTTTGTATCCCCACATGCCGTTTTCGGCATAATAGGGTATCAGCCTGCCCGTTGTTGAAGGCTTTGGCGTTTCTGTGGGCTGTGGCGAATCGGAAACGGCGGGGGACTCGTCCGGCAGCGGGCTTGCCGCTGGCTGAGTGTCAGCCGGGGCAAATTGCGGGTCGCTCAGCATATTTACTCCGCCTGCATTGTAGCACAGGGCAAATATGCCCACGCCGAGTATTATTGCGCCTATCAATATAAGCTGGGGCCTAAGCATTACGAGCAGAGATTTTTTGCGTGCCATATATTAAATCACCTTATAACATGTTTATATTAAAATTCTATCAGATAATGCCAATAAAAGAAAGAGCAAATAAAAACCGGAGCCGTTCTGCGGTTAAGGAACGGCTCCGGGCGATAAACTGCCTGCGGCGGGAGGGGGGTCACACAGCAGGCGGGAACTGGCGTGGTTAATTCTTATGCTCTGCGTAAAACTCGTCGTAATCGGCAAGCATTTCCTTGAGCAGCTTGGGCGTATTCAGCCCATATGGGCAGCGGGATGCGCACGCGCCGCAGCCGCGGCAATCGTCTATCATGTGCATCTTTTTGTGCCACTCGTCAGACATATAGGACTTATAGGGGGAACGGCGGAGCAGGCGGCTCATGCGTGCGGCCTGAGGAATGTCTATTCCGGCAGGGCAGGGCAGGCAATATCCGCAGCTGCGGCAGAAGTTGCCGCAAAGCTCCTTGCGGTCGCGCTCTATAATGGCCTTTATTTCATCGGTAATGGCAAAGTCGCCCGCGTTTTCAAGCGCCAGCCATTCGTCCAACTCTTCTTCGGTCTGTATTCCCCAAATGGGGACAACGTTATCGTATTGCTTGATGAAGTTCATGCAGGCCTTTGCGTTGTTGAGCAGGCCGCCCGCAAGTCCCTTCATGGCTATGAAGCCCATGTCCGCCTCTTTACAGCGGCGCGCAAGGTCTATTTCCTCATCGGTGCCGATATAGCTGAAGGGGAACTGCATCGTTTCAAACAGGCCACTGTCTATGCAGCTTTGGGCAAGCTTGAGCCGATGATTGGTTATGCCTATGTGGCGGATGTAGCCCTTTTTCTTGGCTTCAAGCGCGGCGGCATAGGGGCCGTTTTCGTCGTCCGGCGTGGGCATGACGGCGGGATTATGGAACTGAAACAAGTCTATATAATCCGTTTTCAGCATACGCAGGCTGTTCTCAATATGGGCCGTAACGGTGGCCTTGTCCTTCCCGCCGGACTTGGTGGAAATGACTATATTGTGCCTAACGTCGCTGAGCGCAAGTCCGAGCTTCATCTCGCTGTCTGTATACATGTTGGCGGTGTCAAAGTAATTGATGCCGCCGTCGTAAGCCTTTCTAAGCAGCTTTACCGCATCCTCAACGCCGCGCCTCTGCACGGGCAGCGCGCCGAAAGAGCAGGCGGTGACCATCAATTCTGTGCGTCCAAGACGAATTTTATCCATACGTCCTCCGTGAATAAAAGTCTACCATGTAACATCTAACAGGATATATCAAATTCCGGAAAAACGCAATAGCTGAATGAAGAATTTTGATATTATTTGGTATATAATGGCATTTATATATGCATAAAGCAGCCGTAGCCGGTTAGGGCCTGCGGCTGCTTATATTGCTGGATTTCGGGCTTATTTCCCCGACACGTTCACGCCTTTTATGCGCACGGCGAAGGGGCCGGAATAATCGGCGTCGGTATAGCGTTCGCGGGAGAAGGTTAGCATGCCCTGCTTATCGAACATGCTGCCGTTTATGCTGCCGCCGGTAAGCAGCTTTACACCTGATTCGGTGTAAAGGTATGCAAGGCGTATTTCCCCGCCGAAATGGCCGTCCATTGGGTCCATCTGGAAATCGGAGAAGGAGACGGGGTACAGGCAGCCCTTCTTCAGTTCATCAAAGCTTACCGTGCCGTTGTCCAATTTAGTGTTGAAATAGTCACCGGTGGGCTCTATGCCGAGGTAGCGGCAGAAGCGCGTTGTGCCGTGTATGCATTGCACGGTGCCGTCCTTGAGCAGCGTGCGCTCGCGCATGGGTATGCCCTCCGGCGAATACGGAACGTGCGGCATAAGCGTGATGTTCAGCGCTTCGCCCGTGGTTATTTCGCCCTGCGCCGCCGTACCTATTTCCCAATCCGAATAATGCGGGTATATCATTGCCGCGCGCGAACGCGTAACGTAAAGCTCCATCAGCGTGGCCATGTGGCGGTCGCTGAGCACAACGTCGTATGTTCCCGCTTCTGGGCAGTCGGTTGCATGCGCGCGGTCGCAAACGGCATCGAGCGCATGGCGCGCTTTGTCGGTAAGGGCATCGGTATCAAGGTCGTTATATGTAAACGAGAAATACTGCTCCACGTCCTGCGGCTCCTTAGCCTGCGCAACAAACTCGCCCTTGCAGCTGTATTTGACGTATGATACATCCGTGCCGGTGGATGCGAATATCGAAATATGGTCGCGGCAGGCGAATATTTCCGCGCTGTTGAGCCATGCATCATCCCGAGTATCCGCCGCGAAAAGCGCCGCCGCCATCAGCTCCGCATTCTGGCTGAGCGTGTGCGCGGACAAGGTGGAAGGCACTTCCTTAACGGCTTCCTTGTGGCCTTCGTAAAGGTCGTAATACGGATTCTTAACGTAGCCTGCGGCGTTGTATGCATCCTCAAGCTGATGGGTTATTTCCGCCGCTTCAGTTCCGGGGAACAGGATTACGGTGCTGCTGCCGCGGAACTTTTTGCCGTCCTCTTCAAAAACATTGTATACGGTAACGCTGTATTCGTGCGTATCCTTAACGCGGCGCATATCCAGCCGCTTTTTTATGAAGAACAGCTCCGCGGATGAACGCTGCTGCTCCGTCATGCTGTAATCGCTTATGTTCAGCGCGCTTAGCGCATTCAGTATGGCTTGTTTCATGGCTTTTCCTCCTTAACCCAGGCGTATTTTGGCCTTTATGTACGGGCCGCCGTCGGATACCTTTACCCATTCCTTGTATCCTTTGCCGCAGAAGCCGCCGCCCGCAAGCTTAACGTCCCCGCTCATCATGGTTATGGACTTGAGAAGATCCGGCACATAGCCCGTAAGCACTATGGGGGAGAATATCTTGCCGGTCAGCTTGCCGTCCATTATTTCGCGCGCGATGGATACCATGCATTGTATGCCCCAGTTTTTGGGATCCTCCATGCCGGACGTGGGTTCCTCCAGCAGGAAACCGTATTTGATGGAGGCTATCATGTCCTCCACTTTGTCCTTACCGCCCTCAAAGAAGGTGTTGGTCATGCGGGTATATGCCTTGCGCTCAAAGCTTTCGCGCCTGCCGTTGCCCGTGGGCGGGGTGGAAAGGGCCTCGGCTGAGCGTATGTCGCTTATGCCGGTTTTCAGTATGCCGTGGTCTATTATTATGGTGTCGTGTGCAAGCGTACCCTCATCGTCGAAGAAATAGCTGCCGGTCTGGTCGCTAGCGCATGCACCGTCGTGCATTGTAACGAGCTCGCTTGCAACCTGCTTGCCAACGTAGCTTTGCGCAAGCGCCCTGTCCTTAACGAACATGTCCATCTCCACGCCGTGGCCGAACGCTTCATGGACTATCATGCCCGTAACGTCAGGATCGCAAATGCATTCGTATTCGCCGGGGGCTATGGGTTCGCTGTCCAGCAGCTCCAGCGTGGTTTTTGCCACGTTTTCAATGTCCGCGTCAAGCTTGTATATCAGTTCCGCGCCGCCCTGCATGCTGCATCCGCGGTAGGAAGTTTTTATTTCCTCCCCCTTGCGGGCCATGCCCATCAGCGCACCGCTTGACCAAAGCAAATCCTGCATCAGGTCGCGATTTGCGGAAAGGAACAGCTTGTGTATTTCTTGATAGGAGAAAGCAACATAGAAATCCACCATACGCTCGTCTGTTGCCACGCCCTTTTCCCTAAGCGCGGTAAGGCGGGAAATTATTTCCTTATCGCCAAGCTTAGATGGATGCAGTTCATATTCGCTGGCTGCGGCAAGCGTGGCCGCTTCATCTGCGGGAATACCCTTTTCCATGAAGGATACGCCGTTCGGCAGCGAATTAAGCTGATCTATGCCTGCGCGTATTGATATACATATTGAATCGATAGCGCTTTCGTCAATATCGCTGAAAGAATATTCGCCGTAGCCGTTTTTGTCCATAACGCGCACGATGAAGCCGCGCTTTGTAAGCACGTTGTCCTGTGATGCATTTGTGCCGCCGGCGGATACAGTATAGTTCTTGGCTACGCTGTCCTGCCCAAGAATGCTTGCATATTCATATTCGCTGAGCAGCTTATTCAGCAGCTCTTTCAGTGCCGGTTTTTTGCCCTGCAAAAAGGCGCTGGCTGAAACCTTCATATATTTACCTCCTAAAGTTAATGTTTTATCCATTTCCTATTAAAGTATATCATCATATCATCATACTCGGAATAAGAAAAGCAAACTTCCCTGAATAAACCTATGGCGCGAATGGCAAAGCTATGGTATACTGAATGCAAACATACGTTCTGCATGCGTGAAGGAGGATGACTATGAACGACAAAACGTATATAGCCATAGACTTAAAGTCTTTCTTTGCATCGGTAGAATGCGTGGAACGCGGGCTTGATCCGCTTAAAACCAATCTTGTAGTCGCGGACGAGAGCAGGACGGAAAAAACGATATGCCTGGCGGTTTCGCCCGCGCTGAAGGCATACGGCATAAGCGGGCGGGCGCGGCTGTTTGAGGTTGTGGAGCGGGTGAAGGAGGTCAACTCACTTCGCAGCGCGAAGGCGCCGCGCAAGCAGTTCAGCGGCGGATCGTGCGACGCGGACGAACTGAAGAACGACCCTGCGCTGAAGGTGGAATACATAATAGCCAAGCCCAGAATGAGCTATTATATGCAGTACAGCACCCGTGTATATAATACTTACCTTAAATACGTTGCGCCGGACGACATACACGTTTATTCAATAGACGAGGTTTTTATAGACGCAACGCCGTATCTTTCAAAATACGGCCTTACGGCGCGCGAATTTGCGATGCGGCTTATACTTGACGTGCTGAAAAACACGGGCGTAACGGCCACGGCGGGCATAGGCACCAATCTTTATCTTGCCAAAATAGCCATGGACATAGGCGCAAAGCATACCGAGCCGGATAAGAACGGCGTGCGCATAGCGGAACTTGACGAAATGAGCTATCGCCGCACGCTGTGGGATCATGTGCCTATAACGGACTTCTGGCGCGTCGGCGTCGGGTACGAGCGGAGGCTAAGCTCCGTCGGACTGCATACAATGGGCGATGTTGCGCGCTGCTCGGTCGGCAAGCCGAATGAATATTATAATGAAGAATTGCTGTATAAGCTGTTCGGCGTGAATGCGGAGCTGCTGATAGACCATGCGTGGGGCTGGGAAAGCTGCACCATTGCGGACATAAAGGCATACAGGCCGGCCTCGCGCAGCATAAACAGCGGGCAGGTGCTGCAATGCCCGTATACCAACGCTAAAACGCGCATAGTTGTGCGCGAAATGGCGGAAAACATGGCGCTTGAATTGGTGGATAAGGGCCTTGTGGCGCAGCAGATGGCGCTGTATATAGGCTACGACATAGAAAACATAAATGACGCCGAGCGCAGGCGGCATTATTCCGGCGAAGTAGTGCGCGACCGCTACGGGCGAAATGTACCAAAACAGGCGCACGGCAGCGCAAACCTTGAAAAGCCCACGGCAAGCACAAGGCTGATAACCGAAGCCATACTCGGCATATTCGATAGGATAGCGGACAAGGGGCTGCTTGTGCGGCGCATAACCGTGTGCGCAAACGGAATAGAATACGAGGCGGAGCTGAACGCAAGGCCGCATGCGCAGCAAATGAGCCTATTCTACGACGCGGCGGCAGAAAGCGAGAAGCAGGCGGAGCTTGCGCGCGAAAGGCGGGCGCAGAGGGCCATGCTTGCCATAAAGAAAAAATTCGGCAAAAATGCTATACTCAAGGGCATGAATCTGAAAGAGGGCGCAACAGCGCGCGAACGCAACCATCAAATAGGAGGGCACAGGGAATGAGCGGCAAATATGATGACATTATAAATATGCGGCATCATGTGTCCACGCGGCATCAGCGTATGAGCCAAAGCGATCGCGCGGCGCAGTTTTCGCCGTTTTCCGCGCTGACGGGATATGAAGCGGCGCTGAGCGAGTCCGCGCGGGTGACGGACGAGCGCATAGAGCTGGATGAGCAGGAGCAGCAGCGGCTGGACGAAAAGCTGAATCTCATTCGCGGCTGCGCAAAGGAGCGGCCCATGGTCTGCATAACGCACTTTGTGCCGGACGGGCGCAAGCATGGCGGCGCGTATGTTACGGAGCAGGTCTGCGTAAGGCGGGTTGACGCATACGCGCGCACGGTTTGCATAACGGGCGGCGGCAGCATAGCGTTTGGGGACATAATAGGCATAGAAGGCGATATTTTTCAGGAAAAGTATTGACACTTACCCTGCGTAAGAATGTATGGTATTATCATAAACGGAGGGTATTTGCTATGAAGATGAAAGAGGTTACGGAACAGACGGGGCTTACCGAGCGCACCGTGCGCTATTATATGGAAAAGGAGCTTATTGCGCCGCACGGCCAATGGCGAAACGGAAGGGAATATACCGAATTTGACGAAACGGACATAGCAAGGCTGAAGGCCGTGGCAACGCTTAGAGAGCTTGGCTTCAGCGTGGAGGCCATACGCTCCATGCAGGCGGAGCCTGGGCTTATTCCGCAGATAGTTGCCGAAAGGCGGCAGGCCGCCGAAAGCGAAAGCAAAATAGCAAATGAAACGGAGCGCATACTAAGCGGCATAAATGCCGACGATGCTGGCAGCATAGAGGAACTGGCCAACCGCTGCCGCGCATATGCCGCGCGGCCCAAAATGATACCGAACCCGCTGCCGCTGCCCAAGGCGGACGAGGGCAACGAATCGGGCATGGGGCAGCGGTGCCGCTATGTGCCGATAGGTATACAGGATAAATGGAACTGGGGCGCGTTCCTGCTGCCGGTATGGTGGGGAATAGGCAACAGGGTGTATCAGGCGTTTGCCTGCTTTATACCGATAGTGGGCATATTCATGAGCTTCTATCTTGGCAAGCACGGCAATGAGCTGGCATGGAAAAACAAATATTGGGAAAACGAGGAGCATTTTCGCCGCGTGCAGCGCAACTGGGCCATAGCCGGCTTTGCGGTGACGGCAATAATCATTGCCATAGCCATAACAGACAGGGTAGCTACGGACAGGGCCAACAAGGCCGCGGCGGAGCGCAAGGCCAAGCTTATCGCAAACGTTGAGAACAGCGAAGAATACATTAACCTTATATGCGGGCGCGAAAAATGGAACGGGCAGATAGGCTATAACGAAAGCGGCTGGATGGACCCGTTCTATGTTGACCCGGACGGATATTATAAGGTAGAACCATATCGGTACGGCTACATTGACCAGGAAGATTATGGCTATTCGCTGCCGTCAAGCTCAAGCATTAGATGCACCGTATTATTCTCAAACGGCGAGAAATACAACATAAAGGCCAAGGCGGACGAAAAGCTGAACATAACGGAATTGAAGATAGAACTTGATAAGGATGCGACTGAGAGAAATCGGCAGGAGATAGAAAGCCAAAGGGACATGGTTGCCATGGAGAAGGAGCATACCAAGGCGGCGGAGAAATGCTTTGAGCAATGCGAAGCGTGGCGGCGAATACTTGGCACAGATTATGAATACGTAGACGGACCCGGGCCGGCGGAGGCTATCCGAAACGGGCTGGATGAAAACGGAGCTGAAACGGACGAACCGTATATTATAGGCTTTGCCGCAAACATCCGAGCCAATGGAAAGCTGTACTTTGTTTACCATGAAACATGGAAGATTGGCGATGATGCAAGCGGCCTTGAAATAAGCGAAATAGACGAGCAAACAAGGAAGTGCACATTGATAGAAAGGGTAGAATAGGTTATATGCAATTCGGGATGCCTACGCTGATAGAAAATCGCACGCTTGAGGATAATGCGTTAGTATGCGCTGAACTTGGACTGAGCTTTGTTGAGCTTAACATGAACTTTCCTGAATATCAAACGGAAGGTTTGGAACAGACAGAAAAGCTTATACAAACTGCGGAGAAATACGGCGTTTATTATACGATACATCTTGATGAAAATCTAAACGTGGCGGACTTTAATGGCCTTGTTGCCGCGGCGTATTTTGAAACAGTGCGGCGCACGATAGAAGCGGCAAAGAAACTGGTATGCTTAAATGAAAAGTACGGAGAAGCAAGTTTGCCGCTTACGATAAATATGCATATGAATCATGGTATATTACCCTGCCGAATAAAAAGGTGGACATGTACGAAAGGGACTTTGATGCATATATGAAATCATATATGCACTTCCGTGCACAGTGCGAAGAATGGATAGGCGGCACAAATATTGCGATTGTCGTTGAAAACACGGATGGATTCCGCGGCTATGAGAAAAAAGCGATAGAACATCTTCTTGAAAGTCCCAAGTTTGGCTTAACATGGGACATAGGTCATTCAAAAGCAACCGGTGAAAAGGACATGCCGTTCATATTGGAACACAAAGAACGGTTGATGCACTTTCATATCCATGACGGAACAGAGACATCAAAAAAGAACCATCTTGCGCTCGGTGATGGGGAAATAGACATAGCGCAAAGGCTGAAGCTTGCCGGAGAGTACGGCGCAAGATGCGTGATAGAAACCAAAACAGTTGCGGCGCTGAAACAATCGATATTGTGGCTGCGCGAACATGGCGAAATGTGAAGGAGAATAAAATGAACATCCAAATCAAACCATATGAAAACTTTGATGAAGCGGAGATAGTGGAGCTGTACAGCAGCGTGGGCTGGACTGTATATGCCGCCGCACCGGATATGCTGAAGAGGGCATACGTAGGGTCGATGTGCGTACTTGGGGCATATGATGGCGAAAAGCTCGTAGGCATGGTGCGCGCGGTGGGCGACGGGGCAAGCATAATGTTTATACAGGATCTGCTCATTCTGCCGCAGTATCAGCGCATGGGAATAGGAACGCGGCTTATGAACGCGCTTATGGAAAAATACGGCAATATGTATCAAACCGAACTTATGACGGACAATGAGGAACGCACAGTTGCGTTCTATCGCTCACTTGGCTTTAAGGAAGCCGGGGAAATGGGGTGCTGCGCGTTCATGAAAATGCAGTAAAAGAATAGAAAAAACAAGGCAGCTTGAAACAAGCTGCCTTTTGTATGCAGAAACGCTATGCCATGAGCGGTATAACGCCGTCTATCCATTCTTCCTTGGAACTGAGCCCGAAGGATATGCGCATAACGTCCGTTATGTCGGATACGGAGAGTATTGTGGCGTTAAGCTTATCAAAGTCCGGCTCATAATTGGCGGAGGGGATTATAAGCGTTTGCGCGCCCGCTTCTATGCCTGCGGCCAGCTTTTCGCGCACGCCGCCTACTGGCTTAACTTCTCCGCGGGAGGTTATTTCGCCAGTCATGGCAAGCATGGGTATAGGCGGCTTGAGCGTTATTGCGCTCATCAGCGCAACGCATAACGCAATGCCCGCGCTCGGCCCGTCCATTGGTATGCCGCCGGGCACGTTGAACGTTATGTCATAATCGCTTATGTCCAGCCCAAAGCGCGTCATGAAGCACAGTGCTGCGTTCTGTGCGCTCACGAGAGCAGTACCCTTGCGGCGCAGCTTCCTTGAACGGAGGTCTATCTCCTCTTCTTCAACCATGCCAAGCAGCCTCAGCTTGCCCTGCCCTTTGCCCACGCGGCGTGCCGTGCATTCTATTTCTATGCTTACACCGCCGCCGCTGCCCGTTACGGCAAGTCCGGCGCATACGCCCGCCGCGCTTTCGCGCCGTATTTCGCCGTATGTGCGGCGCGCATGGTGACATGTTCGCGCGACCCATTGTATGTCGTCCGTCACTATATCGCCGCGGCCTTCCTCAAGTGCGGCGCCCGCAGCAAGCTGAATCATATTCACGGTGTCGCGTCCGCCGCCGCTGTACCGCGCGCATTCGCATACGGCGTCGCTGTCTATGCCGAAGCCAAGCCGCTTTGCCGCGTCGCTTGCTATCGTTTCCAGCTCCTCCTGCCCAAGTTGATTGAAAAACAGCTCCACGCAGCGGGATCTCAGCGCCGCGGGGATATCCTCCGGACTGCGCGTTGTTGCGCCTATCAGGCGGAAATCAGCGGGCAGACCGTGCGCAAAAATATCATGTATGTGCGGCGGGATGGCTGTATTATCCGGCGAATAATATGCGCTTTCGAAGAATACGCGCCTGTCCTCAAGCACTTTCAGCAGCTTATTCATCTGCACGGGGTGCAGTTCACCTATTTCATCCAAAAACAGCACGCCGCAATGCGCCTTTGTGACCGCGCCGGGCTTGGGCTGGGGTATGCCTTGCGCGCCGAGCGGCCCCGCGCCCTGATAAATGGGGTCGTGCACGGAGCCGATGAGCGGATCGGCAATGCTCCGTTCGTCAAAGCGGATGCAGGTCGCGTCAAGCTCAATGAACTTTGAATCCGCATTGAACGGCGAATCCGCGCGCCGCTTCGCCTCCTCCAAAACAAGCCTTGCCGCGCAGGTTTTGCCTATGCCCGGCGGGCCGTATATAAGCACATGCTGCGGGTTTGGGCCGCACATTGCCGCGCGCAGTGCGCGTATGCCCTCCTGCTGGCCTACTATGTCCTCCATGCGTGTGGGCCGCGCCTTTTCGCTCAGCGGCATATTCAGCGACTTTGCCCGCATTGCCCTAAGCTGCCTGAGCTCTGTGTTTTCCTCACGCGCGCGTTCTGTGGAACGGCGCTTTATCGTTCCTTCCGCCTTTGCGCACCGGGAGGATACAAACCACCATACCAGGCCGAACATAGCCGCCTGCACCGCTATCCATATTGCTATTTCCATCTGTTGTTTTGCCCGCCTTTCGCCACGAATATAAAAATCAATCTGACGATAGTATGGCAAAAAGGCGCATACATGATATGCGCCAAAGAATGGAAAATAAATTCGGTTACGCTAACGCTTTTTCAAAGAATGAAGCAAAGCTGTCCGCTATAAGCTGATAGCCCTTCTTGTCAGGATGCACGCCGTCTATGCACATGTATTCGCCAAGCGCATTGCCGGAAGGGAAGGCGCTGCGCACGTCCACCAGCGGCACAATGCGCTCCTGCGCTATTTCTGCCACGGCATCTGAATAGGACTTATGCGTTTCGTATATCTTTTCAACATAACCCAGCCATTTCAGTATGTTTTCGCGGCTGTTGCCGTTGCGCGAAACAAAGTCCAGATACCTGTTCGGCTCTATTGGCGGCAGAGTCATCATAATAGGCTGCACGCCTTTCGCGCGCAGTTCCTCTGTCATGGCGGCTATGTTCTGCTTAAAATCGGCCATGCTGGTCAGCGGCAGGTGCTCCTTATCAGGTTCCATGCTTATTTCGTTCCATTTGAAGTCGCTGTCGTTCCCGCCGAATTCAACAAGCGCCAGTTCGCAATCCAACCCTTCATCAATGTCGCGCAGCAGTATGCTGTGCCCACGCTTCACGGTTATGCCGAAACGGGCGCGGTTTTCAGCCTCTATGCCAAAACGGTCGTATAGCCTTATCAAATATTCGTTCATTATGGCATGGTAGCGGTATCCAGCATCCAGTATGGTGCCTTTCATTATGGAATCGCCGTATATCTTGGCGCGAAGTATCTGCTTCATATCGTACGCTCTCCTTTCACGTGATGTACAGCATTTCTACATATGCCGTTAATTGAAACGTCTGCATCTAATTCTGGAAATTAGGTTATCTGAATTATATTACCTGAATAGAAAAAAGTCAATGAGCAAAACTGTAAACATAATGAAAAAAGGCGCATTTTGGCACAAACTATGTTTGCAAAAGGCATTGGGTTGTGATAAGCTATACTGACGGCGGTATGTCCGCCTGTTTGGCAACGATTATTTATTGTTCGGAGGATATTATGGCAAGTTTTGAAAAGCTTGAGGGCAACCAGGTGAAGCTCACTATGAGCATTCCCGCTGCGGATTTTGAAAAGGCGATAGACAGCGCGTATCTTAAGCTACGCAAGACCATCGCGATACCCGGCTTCCGCAAGGGACATGCGCCCAAGGGCGTTATCGAAAAGACCTACGGTTGGTATGTATTTGTGGACGATGCGTTTGATATAGCGTATCCTGCGGTTTACGAAGCCGCCGTTAAGGAGCACGATGTTAAGCCCGTAGACAGGCCGGAAATAACCATTCTCAGCGCCGAAAAGGGCAAGGATGTGGAGTTTGAGGCTGTTGTTACCGTTATGCCCGATGTCACTTTGGGCCAGTATAAGGGTATAGAAGTGGCAAAGCAAGAGTATAATGTTACGGATGAAATGGTGGACGCCGAGATCGAGCGCGAGCGCGAGAAGGTCGCCCGCATGATAGACGTTGAGCGCCCCGTTGAAAACGGCGACGAAGTTGAGCTTGATTACAGCGGCACAGTGGACGGCGTTAAGTTCGACGGCGGCACGGCAGAGCATCAGCAGCTGACCATCGGCAGCGGCATGTTTATACCCGGCTTTGAAGAGCAGATGGTAGGCATGAATGTTGGCGAGGAGAAGGATCTTAACGTTAAGTTCCCCGATGAATACCACAGCGACGAGCTCAAGGGCAAGGACGCCGTGTTCCACGTTAAGGTACACGCCATCCGCACCAAGGAGCTGCCCGAAATAGACGACGAGCTGGCCAAGGATGTGTCCGATTTCGACACCATGGAGCAGTTCCGCGCCCATAAGAAGGAAGAGCTGGAAGAAAAGGCCAAGCAGGAAGCCAAGATAAACAAGGAGAACGAGGTGGTGGCCAAGGCCGTTGAGAACGCGACCGTTGATATTCCCGAAGTGATGATAGAGCGCCAGATGGACCGTATGCTCAACGATATCCGCTATCGTCTCAGCATGCAGGGCATATCGCTTGAAGATTACTGCAAATTCACCGGAACCACTATGGACGCCATGAAGGCCGAGATGAAGGGCGACGCGGAACGCCGCGTTAAGACCCAGCTGGTGCTGGATGCCATAGTAAAGGCGGAGGATATAAAGGCCGATCCCGAAGCCGTTGAAAAGAAGCTGGACGAATACTGCGCTCAGTTTGGCGACAGGGCGGCGGAATTCAAAGAAAAGCTGAGCGAGGACGACAAGGCATACTTCGAAGATCAGGCCGTGCTTGACAAGACGCTGGAGATGCTTTGCGACAGCGCAGTGGAGAAATAAGCGCACAAACGCGCTGACAATAACATAAAGGAGGCGCAAAAAATGGGCCTTATACCTATGGTAATAGAGCAGACCAATAAGGGTGAACGTTCATACGACATTTACTCAAGGCTGCTTAAAGACAGGATAATATTCCTTGGCGGGGAAGTGACGGACGACGAGGCTAACCTTATCGTTGCGCAGATGCTTTTCCTTGAGGCGGATGACCCGGATAAGGACATAAGCCTGTATATAAATAGCCCCGGCGGAAGCATAACCGCCGGCATGGCGATATATGACACAATGCAGTATATCCGCTGCGATGTTTCAACTATATGCATTGGCATGGCGGCAAGCATGGGCGCATTCCTGCTGGCAGCGGGTGCGAAGGGCAAGCGCCGCGCGCTGCCCAACGGCGAAATACTTATTCATCAGCCCCTTGGCGGTGCACGCGGACAGGCGACGGAAGTTGCCATACACGCGGAGCAGCTGATAAAGACCAGGGAAAAGATGAATAAGATACTGGCTGAACGCACGGGCCAAACCGTTGAACAGATAGCGCTGGATACCGAACGCGATCATTATATGACCGCCGAGGAAGCGCTAAACTATGGGCTGATCGACGAGATAATCCCTCCAAGGAGGTAAATTGATGCCAAAAAGTGACGACAATGGAACGATCAAATGCTCCTTCTGCGGCAAATCTCAGGACGAGGTCAGTCGTATAATAGCCGGGCCGGGCGTATACATATGCTCTGACTGCATAGAGCTGTGCAAGGATATTATTGACGATGATTATCCCGAAGAACCCGAGGAACTGAAGGAGCTGCCCAAGCCCAAGGACATAGTTGACGTATTGGATCAATATGTGGTTGGTCAGGCGGACGCAAAGCGCGCACTTGCCGTGGCCGTATATAATCACTATAAGCGCATAAATGCGGACGATTCCAAGGACGATGTTGAACTGCAAAAGAGCAACATAGTCATGCTTGGGCCTACGGGCAGCGGCAAAACACTGCTTGCGGAAACGCTGGCGCGTGTGCTGCAGGTGCCGTTTGCCGTGGCCGACGCCACAAGCCTTACCGAGGCCGGCTACGTTGGCGAGGATGTGGAGAATATATTGCTCAAGCTTATTCAGGCGGCGGACTTTGACGTTTCCCGCGCTGAAAAGGGCATAGTGTATATCGATGAGATAGACAAAATTGCCCGCAAGAGCGAGAATCCATCCATCACGCGGGACGTAAGCGGGGAAGGCGTTCAGCAGGCGCTGCTGAAGATAATCGAAGGCACTGTTGCAAGCGTGCCGCCGCAGGGCGGGCGCAAGCATCCGCATCAGGAGTTTATACAGATAAATACGTCTAAAATACTGTTTATCTGCGGCGGTGCGTTCGCGGGGATAGAGGATATCATTTCCCGACGCACGGCGAAGAAGCTGCTTGGCTTCGGCGCGGAGGTATCCAGCCAAACGGAGAAGAACGTGGGCGAGATACTGAAAAAGATACTGCCCGAGGATTTGCTCAAATATGGCCTGATACCGGAATTCATAGGCCGCGTGCCAATAATCGTTACGCTGGAGCAGCTTGACGAAAACGCGCTTATGGACATATTGACAAAGCCCAAGAACGCATTGGCGCGGCAGTATAAGCGGCTGCTTGAAATGGACGGGGTGGAGCTTAACTTCGACGAGGATGCGCTGAGAGAGGTTGCTCACATGGCGATAGAGCGCAAAACCGGCGCACGCGGATTGCGCGCCATACTGGAAAACGCCATGATGGACATAATGTACGACGTACCCTCGATGCCGGATGTAAAAAGCTGCGAAATAACAAAGGGCGTTATAGACGGCACATCCGCGCCGGTATACGGCAGGGGCAAAGCATTATTGCCGGAAGAAAACGCGGTAAGCTGAACGCATAAGGAACAAAAGCAGCAGGCGGAAGCATAAAGCTTCCGCTTTTTGTATGCCCGTAAATTCCGCAAGTAAGTTCGAATAAGCTTTAATAAAATCTGGATTATTATACATATTTCTGCTATGCTTTAATAAAGGAGTGGATTACGGGCTGAAGGAGGATAAATATATGCCGAAAATGATTGCTGTAATAATAGAAACGGTTGTTTTAGTATGTGCGCTGTGGCTTCTGTCCTTCATGGCCATATTCATGCATGAGCTTGGACATGCGCTGGGCTATATGCTTTCGACGCTGAACAGGCATTGGCATATACGGGTAGGCTCGGGGAAAAGACTGCTTAAAACAAAAAGGCTGACTGTTAAATTGCTTGTGTTTGACGGCGAATTCATCGTCGCCGGGAATACCGTGGATTCAAAAGCAAAGCTTATATCCACGCTTTCGGGCGGCCCGATTTTATCCTTCATATCGGTTGCGGTGCTGTTGCTTTTGCGATTCGGCGGCATGGCGTTCGATTCGGATATTATCCTATCAAGCGCGATAGAATATTTTATAAACTACGCGTTTATAAGCAATATCTTTATATTTCTTACATCCGTTCTGCCGTTTCGCTATTTCTTGGGAGAGATAAAGGGCGAGGAGAGCGACGGATTAAAGCTGATCAACGCAATAAAAAGTAAGCGGACTTAAGACTGGACAATAAAACAAGCGGCCTCCTGCTTATCGGGAAGCCGCTTTAGCTTGATGTTGGACTTTATCAGACCTTGAAGTTTACGCTGGTATCGCCCTGCTCATCCTTGCCGAACTCGTAGTCCTTGCCGGGAAGTATGGCGTTAAGCAGTATGCCCACTATGCTGGCAACAGCCAGACCGGACAGGCTTACGCTGCCAATGGTCACGCAGCCGGCGTCGGAGTTGGATATGCCGAGCGCAAGCACCATAATTATGGCCGCGATTATAACGTTGCGGGACTTAGTGAAGTCAACCTTGTTTTCAACCACGTTGCGCACACCGACCGCGGATATCATGCCGTAAAGAACCATTGATACGCCGCCGATGGTAGCCGCAGGCATTATGCGGATGAGAGCCGCAAACTTGGGGCAGAAGCTGAACACTATGGCAAGCACTGCCGCTATGCGGATTACGAAGGGGTCATAAACCTTGCTGAGTGCAAGCACGCCGGTGTTTTCGCCGTAAGTGGTGTTGGCAGGGGCGCCGAACAGGGCGGCGAGGGAGGTGGCCAGGCCATCGCCCAGCAGGGTGCGGTGCAGGCCGGGGTCGGTTATGAAGTTGCGTTCGCAGGTGGAGGATATGGCGCAAATGTCGCCGATATGCTCAACCATGGTGGCGAGGGAAAGGGGCGCTATGGTGAAGATAGAGGTCACGAGCAGGCCGGTATCAAGGTCCGGCTTGGAGAGCAGACCTATTACGGTATTCTGCATCTGGAAGGGCAGGCCTATCCAGGCGGCCTCCTTAACGGGGGTGAAGTCAACTTCGCCGCAGATGGCAGCCACAATGTAGGACACAAGGAAGCCGAGCAGTATGGGGATTATCTTTATCATGCCTTTGCCCCAAATGTTGCAGATTATTACGACCGCGATGGCAAGCAGCGCTATGAGCCAGTTGGTATTGCAGTTATTGATGGCGGAAGATGAAAGGGTGAGACCGATGCAGATTATGATGGGGCCTACCACGATGGGCGGGAAGAAGCGCATAACTTTCTTCATGCCGAAAATCTTGAAGCAGGCGGCAAGGATGACGTACATCAGGCCGGCTATCAGCACGCCGAAGCAGGCATAGGGCAGAAGCTCGGTATTGGGCACGTTGAATACGCCGGGGTTTGCCGGATCCTCAAGCATGGGCGCTATTGCCGCATAGCCGCCGATGAAGGCGAAGGAAGAACCCAGGAATGCGGGGACCTTGCGCTTGGTTAAAAGATGGAACAGCAGCGTGCCGAGACCGGCGAACAGCAGCGTGGCCGATACGCTCAATCCAGTAAGGGCGGGCACGAGCACCGTTGCGCCAAACATGGCGAACATATGCTGGAAGCCGAGTACGATTGTCTTGGGCCAACCAAGCTGGCCTCTGGCGTCGTAAATGCCTTCGTTTTTCTGGTTCATTGCGAAAGTTACCTCCTGCGTGATGATTAAATATTATTGCGAGAGCCTTGCGGCTCATTGCACACATAAAAAAAGACGGATATTAAATCCGTCCATTAAATATTGAAAAGCGGGAATAGGGAAAGAAGGTGGTAAGGGGCGTTCTGTTCATAAAACCAAGCATTTTTTGCACCGTCCTTTCGCTTCCGCATTTTTTCTGCCGATTACTATATCATGCTGTGGGGGTAAAATGCAAGCAGAAATTATGTTTAATCGCAAGAATTTTTTTTAGCAGGCTCCTTGGCATCCAAAATCAACCGCGGGGCGAAGCCTAAATGATCCGCGGAACAGAGCGAATACTGTATTCCGTTACGTTCGCCTTCAAACGCACCAAGACAGGCTTTGTTGTGAAGATGGGCATATATGAGATAATTTATGCCGTATTCTTCGGCAAGCTGCGTAAAACCGGAATCCTGCCGCTTTTCATTGAAGGGAGGAAAGTGCAGCATCAATATGCGCACCGTGCCTTCCGGCAGGCGGTTAAGGCTCATCCTCAGCCGAATAAGCTCGCGTTCATATATGGCCCTGTCCTTTGTTTCGCTGTACGCCGAAGAACCGGGACATACCCAGCCCCGGCTTCCACATACAGATATATTGTCAATGGTAAAACAGTCGTTTTGAAGTGCAAAGCAGCCATTGGGCAATGCGGCGCGAACCTTGCCGAGCGCGCTCCACCAGTAATCATGATTGCCGCGCAAAAGTAGCTTTGTGCCGGGTAATGCGCCTATGAATTCAAGGTCGCATATCGCGTCATCTAGCCGCATTGCCCAGCTTATGTCTCCCGGTATCAGCACCAGATCGTTTTCACCAACGGCATCGCGCCAGGCGGAGATCACGCGCTGCGGATGATTGGCCCATGTTGAGCCGAACACATCCATTGGCTTATTTGAACTTCCGCTTAAATGTAGATCTCCTATGGCGAATACCTTCATTGGGTGATATCACTTTCTCCTGCCGCGCTTGGGCTTCTGCTCCGGCTCTGGTTCAGGCTCGGGCTCTGTTTCTTCTTCCTCTTCCTCGTCATCCAAATCGTCGTCGGAGGAGAGTTCCTTATCTATTTCGCTCAGCTCGCTTTCGGGGATTTCACCGTCGCTGGGCATGGGCACCTCTATTTCGTCCAGCCCAACGCTGCCAAGTACGAGTTCCTCAGGATCCGTTATCGGCTCAGCAACGTTGCCGGATTGCATCTCCTGCCTACGGGCTTCCCTAAGGCATATCGCGCAAAGGTCGCTGCCCTTAACGGCGGGATTCTCGCCGCACTCGCTGCACATTACTATGCTGTCCTCAGGCTCGCTGTCCCCGCCCTTCATTTCGCGGCGGCACACATTGCAGTATTTTTCATCGTCTTTTATATAATTCAGTTCGCAGCGCGGGCATTTTCTCAAAGCCATATTGCCACATCCTCCACAGTTTGTTTTTTACTTTCACTATTATGCGTACAGCATATAGTTATGTCAAGTAGCATATGCAAAAAGTCTGCAATATTTGTGCATTACTTTGCATTTGACAAACTGTCGTTCACTATTGCGCCAATTCTGGCCACCAATTCTTCGCGTCCATCGCCTGTTTCCGCGCTGTAACAGAGCGCCCACGGCGGCGCGCCGAGCAGTTTGGCGTTTGCATTTGCCGCCTGCTGCCGCTTTGAACGGGAAAGCTTATCCGCCTTGGTGGCAATGAGCGTATACGGAATGCCGTAATATATTATCCATTCAAGCATCTGCTTATCGGCGGCGGTAGGCTCGTGGCGAATATCTATAAGCATGAATATATGGCTTACGCTTCCGCCGGAAAGGTAACTTTCCATCAGCTTGCCCCAGCTTTCCTGCTCCGCCTTTGAGACCTTGGCGTAGCCGTAGCCGGGAAGGTCAACAAGATAAAAGCTGTCGTTTATCCTGAAATAGTTTATCAGCCGCGTTTTGCCGGGGCTTGCGGATATTCGCGCCAGCTTTGAATTGCGGCAAAGCGAATTGATAAGGCTGGATTTGCCCACGTTTGAGCGGCCGACCATAGCTATTTGCGGGCCATCCTGTATAAACTTTCCGCCAAGGCCGAAGCTGGTTTCAAATACGGCCTTTTTTATATCGAACTTTCCCATAATGCTCCCTATTGCGCGGCAGCCGCGCCGCTGTGCGCATGCTGCGGTATGAATGCATCCGCTGTCTTTTGCGGAGTGTGCTCAAGCGCAAGAGGAATAACGTCAAATGCGCTTGCAACGCCTATTATTTCCATGTTGGCCTTCACTTCGTCCGGCACGTCGCTTAAATCCTTTTCGTTGGCCTTGGGAATAAGCACGCGCTTTATGCCCGCGCGGTACGCCGCAAGCAGCTTTTCCTTGAGCCCGCCTATTTCAAGCACGCGCCCGCGCAGCGTTATTTCGCCGGTCATGGCTGTGTCTGCCCGTGCGGGTATGCCGCTCAGCGCGCTGAGCATAGCCGTCATTATGGTTATGCCGGCGCTTGGGCCATCCTTTGGCACGGCGCCTTCGGGAACGT